>Ga0209147_100061_pt1 | contig 248809 bp, 208 predicted proteins | sample AraplaCol_mLB_r2_FD_184278 | JGI IMG/M metagenome (GOLD analysis project Ga0209147, IMG submission 184278) | Arabidopsis root microbial communities from North Carolina, USA - plate scrape CL_Col_mLB_r2 (SPAdes) (version 2) | ecosystem: Host-associated > Plants > Roots > Endosphere | place: USA... | reverse complement strand
CAGCGGCGCGCGGCCGCGAAGCCGATGCCGGCGCCGGCGGCGGCCGTGATCAGCACCGATTTGCCGGCGAGCAGCTGGTGGCCCGGCACGTAGGCCGGCGCTTTCTGGATCTGGGGTTCGGTCATGCGGTGCCTCGTGGTTCCCTGGGCATGCCGAGCCCGCGCTCGGCCATGATGTTGAGCTGGATTTCGTTGGTACCCGCGTAGATCGTGTCCGCACGGGAGAACAGGAATACGCGCTGCAGATGGGTGAGCTTTTCGTCGGCCGGATCGATCACGTTCGCGCGGGGCCCGAGCGCATCCATCGCAAGCTGGCCGAGGTCGCGGTGCCAGTTCGACCAGAAATACTTGTAGATCAATGCCTCGCGACGCAGCGGCGCGATGGCACCGCCATCGGCGTCGTCGGCACCGGACAGCATGCGCAACGCGTTGTAGCGCATCACGCGCAGCCCGGCCCACGCGCGGCCGATCCGCTGCCGCAGCACCGGGTCGCGGTCCGCGCCCGATTCGCGCGCGGCGTCGATCACCCATTCGAGTTCGCGGACGAACTGCATCTGCTGGCCGAGCGTCGACATCCCGCGTTCGAAACCGAGCAGCGTCATCGCGATCCGCCAGCCGTCGCCGGGCGCGCCGACGAGGTCGCGTGCTTCCGCGCGCGCGCCGTCGAAGAACACTTCGTTGAATTCCGCGCCGCCGTTGAGCTGCCTGATCGGCCGGATCTCGATGCCCGGCTGGTCGAGCGGCATCAGCAGGAACGACAGCCCCTTGTTGCCCTTCGACGCGGGATCGGTGCGCGCGAGCACGAAGATCCAGTCGGAATCGTGTGCGAGCGACGTCCAGACCTTCTGGCCGTGGACGCGCCACGTTCCGTCCGCATCCTGTTCGGCACGCGTGCGGACATTCGCCAGATCCGAACCCGCGCCCGGCTCGGAATAGCCCTGGCACCAGAACTGCGTGCCGGCGAGAATGCCGGGCAGGAAGCGCGCGCGCTGGTCGTCGGTGCCGCAGGCGACGAGCGTCGGCCCGAGCAGCCCTTCGCCGATGTGGCCCATCCTTCCCGGGCCTCCGGCGCGCGCGTATTCCTCGTGGAAGATCACCTGTTCGGCCACCGTGAAGCCGCGCCCGCCGCCGGCGGTCGGCCAGCCGAGGCCGGTCCAGCCGCCCTGCGCCAGTTCCCGCTCCCATGCCTTGCGCAGGTCGGGAAACGCTTCCTCGTCGCCGGGGCCGCCGCGATATTTCAGGCACGCGAATTCGCCGGTCAGGTGCGATTGCACCCAGTCGGCCACTTCGTGCCGCAATTGCTGTTCGCGCGTTTCGCTGTTCATTGAAGGGCTCCTGCGCGTGCGGCGGACGGGCGGGCGGCCGCCGTCGGCACCGCCCCGGCTGCGGGCGTGTCGTCTCGGTACGCGGCGCCGCCTTCGATCGCATGGCATGCGATCCATTCGAGCAGTTGCGGCGTGCTGCCGAACTGCGCGCCCGACGCCTGCGCGCGCTTGAAGTAGAGATGCGGGTCGTATTCCCACGTAAAGCCGACGCCGCCGTGCAACTGGATCGCTTCCTGTGCGCAGAACGCGTACGCGTCGTTCGCGGCGGATTTCGCCGCGGCGATGTCGGCACGCAATGCGTTGCCCGGCACTACGCCGCCGCCCTCCGCGTCCCACGCATGGGCCGCGCCGAGCACGGCCGAGCGCGCCGATTCGATCAGCACCATCATCTGCGCGCAACGGTGCTTGACGGCCTGGAACGACGCGATCGCGCGGCCGAACTGCACGCGCTGGCTCGTGTAGTCGAGCGTCAGGTCGAGGCATTGCTGTGCGCCGCCGAGTTGTTCGGCGGCCAGCGCGAGCGCCGCGAACCATGCGGCGCGTTCGAGCACCTGCGCCGCGTCGCGGCCCGCGATCAACGCGTCGCGGCTCACGCGCACGTCGTCGAGCGCAATCCGTGCGAGCGGCCTCGTCGCGTCGAGCGTGTCGAGCGGCGTCACGGCAACGCCGGCTGCGCCGGCCGTCATGTCGATCGCGAACAGGCCGACCGACTGCCCTTCGTTCGCGATCCGCGCCGGAACCAGCAGCAGGTCGGCGCGCGCACCGTCGAGCACTTGTGCTGCGACGCCGGACAGTGCGAAGCCGGCCGCGGTTTCTTCCGCGATGAACGGAAGCGGTCGCGCACTGGCCGGTTCCTCGAACGAGTCGCCGAAAGATGCACCGAACGCATTGGCACCCGGCCGGCCATGTAGCCGGCCGACCCGCGCGCCACCTGGCTCGCCGAACGGCCAGTCGAACGGCAGCGCCAGCGTCGCGCTGCACGCGCCTTCGGCGATCTTCGCGAGCCAGCCGGTCGCCAGCGACGTGTCGCAGCCGCCCAGCGCGGTCGCCGCGAGGCACGCGGTCGAAAAATACGGCACGCACGCGATGCGCCGGCCAAGCTGTTCCATCAGCACCGACTGCTCGACCGCGCCGAGCCCGAGCCCGCCCGCCGCCTCCGGCAGCGCGAGCGCGTTCCAGCCGAGCTCGCGCGCCAATGCAGCCCACAGCGCATCGTCGCGGCCGGCCGATTGCTCGAGTGCGCGGCGCACGTCGGCGGACGCGCTGCGTTCGGCGAGCACGTCGGCCGCCGCGTCGCGGATCATCGCCTGTTCGTCGGTGAGCGCCAGATCCATGCTCAGCTCCCGTACACGCGCTGCGCGGGCCGCGCCTCGGCGAGCAGCCGCGCGACCGCCGGGCCGACCTCCGCCGCCGCCCAGCGCGCGCCGCGGTCGACGCTCGGGCCGGTGCGCCAGCCTTCCGCGACCGCGATCATCCCGCCCGCGACCTCGAACACCTGGCCCGTCACGTCGGCCGACAGCGCGCTGCCGAGCCACACGACGAGCGGCGCGACGTTGGCCGGGTCGAAATAGTCGAAGCCGCCGTCCTCGGGCTTCTTCATCATGTCGGCGAACACGCCTTCGGTCATCGACGTGCGCGCGGCCGGCGCGAGCGCGTTCACGCGCACGCCGTAGCGCTGCAGCTCGGCCGCCTGCATCAGCGTGAGCGCGGCGATCCCGGCCTTCGCCGCGCCGTAGTTCGACTGGCCGATCGAGCCTTGCAGCCCGGCGCCCGAACTCGTGTTGACGATCCGCGCGTCGACCGCGTGGCCGGCCTTCGCGGCATCGCGCCACACGCGCGCCAGCACGCTCGACAGGCAGAAGTGGCCGCGCAGGTGCACGCGCATCACGTCGTCCCAGTCGGTTTCGGTCATGCTCGTGAACATCTTGTCGCGGCAGATGCCCGCGTTGTTGACGAGCACGTGCACATCGCCGAACGCTTCGCGGGCCGCGTCGACGATCCGCTGCGCCGTTTCGACGCGCGTGATGTCGTCCGCATTCGCAAGCGCGTTGCCGCCGCGTCGTGCGATCTCGTCGCACACGGCCTGCGCGGCCTCGTGCCGGATGTCGTTGACGACGACCGCCGCGCCTTCGGCCGCGAACGCGAGCGCATATTCGCGCCCGAGCCCGCCGCCCGCGCCGGTGATGATGACGGTGCGTCCGTTACAGATTCCCATGCTGGTGCCTCTTGGATCGTGAGATCGTGAAAGTGACGCGCTCACAGGCGCTCGATGATCGTGACGTTCGCGAGGCCGCCGCCTTCGCACATCGTCTGCAATCCGTAACGACCGCCGGTGCGTTCCAGTTCGTGCAGCAGCGTCGTCATCAGCCGCGCACCGGTCGCGCCGAGCGGATGGCCGAGCGCGATGCCGCCGCCGTTCGGGTTGGTCCTTTCATGCGGGAAACGCGTATCGGCCAGCCACGCCTGCGCGACCGACGCGAACGCCTCGTTCATCTCGACGACGTCGATCTGCGACCAGTCGAGCCCGCTCTTCTTCAACGCGGCCTTCGTCGCCGGGATCGGCGCGGTGAGCATCCACAGCGGATCGTCGCCCAGCACGCTCAGGTGATGGATGCGCGCGCGCGGCGTGAGGCCGTAGCGCTTCAACGCGTCCTCCGACACGATCAGCAGCGCGGCGGCCGCATCGCAGGTCTGGCTCGCGACGGCGGCCGTCAGCGAGCCGCCCGGCGTCAGCGGTTCCAGCGTCGCCATCTTTTCCAGCGACGTGTCGGGGCGCGGCGTCTCGTCGTGCAGCACGCCTTCGAGCGGCACGATTTCCCGCTTGAAATGCCCGGCCTCGATCGCGGCGACCGCACGGCGGTGGCTTTCGAGCGCATAGCGCTCCATTGCGTCGCGCGACAGGTTCCAGTGATCGGCGATCCGCTGCGCGGCGACGAACTGCGACACCGGCGCATCGCCGAAGCGCGCGCGCCAGCCGGTGCTGCCCGAGAACGGGTCGTCGAAGCCGAGCGGCGCCGCGCAGGTCATCGCGGACGAGATCGGGATCTGCGTCATCGTCTGCACGCCGCCCGCGACCACCACGTCCTGCACGCCGCTCATCACGGCCTGTGCGGCGAAATGCACGGCCTGCTGCGACGAGCCGCACTGGCGGTCGACCGTCACGCCCGGCACCTGCAGCGGCAACCCGGCCGCGAGCCAGCAGGTGCGCGCGATGTTGCCCGCGAGCGGGCCGATCGTGTCGACGCAGCCGAACACCACGTCGTCGTATTCGTCGGCGGGAATCGCGTTGCGCTCGACGAGCGTCTTCAGCACGAAGCCGCCGAGGTCGGCCGCATGCACGTGCGCGAGCCCGCCCTTGCGGCGACCGGTCGGCGTGCGCAGCGCGTCGACGATATAGGCTTGTCTCATCAGTTGGATTCCTCGAGGTCGAAGGTTTGCGCGGGGCCGATCGGCAACGCGTCGCCGAGGATCGCGTCGGCCACGCGGGCCTTGTGGAACGCGCTGTCGCCCCAGCTGCCGGAGAGCGCCCAGATGCGCTTCATGAAGATCTGCAGGTCGAGCTCCCACGTGTAGCCGATCGCCCCGTGCACCTGCATCGAGTGACGCGCGGCGAGCCGCGCGGCCGACGTCGCCGCGAGCTTCGCGTGGGACACGAACACCGCGCGCTGCGGGTGATCGTCGGCGATCGCCTGCGCGGCGCGCGCGACCACCGGCCGCGCGAACTCGTAGCGGATCGCGACATCGGCAAGCAGATGCTTGAGCGCCTGGTACGACCCGATCGCCTTGCCGAACTGCTTGCGCTGCGCGCTGTAGTCGATCGCGACGTCGAGCACGCGCTGCGTGAGGCCGAGCAGTTGCGCGGCGACCGCGAACGCGCCGTGGTCGAGCGCACGGTCCAGCAGCGGCGCGGCTTCGTCGGCGCTTGCGATGCGCGTGGCCGCCGACGGCTCCCAGTCGAGCGTGAACAGCCGCCGCGACGGGTCGACGCTGTCCACCGCGCGCCATGCGCACTGCGCGGGATCGACGCGGTGCAGCTCGCCACGGTGCTCGCACAGGAGCGTCTGCGCGACGTGCACGTCGGCCGCATACGGGTTCGCCGGATGCACGAGCGCGACGCGCGCACGCCCTTCGGCGATGTCGCGCAGCAGCGCGTCGCGCCAGTCGCTCGCCGGCAGCCGCGCGAGCACGCCGGCCGAGACGAGCGCCGTGTCGAGCAGCGGCTCGGGGCTGCCGAAGTAACCGTAGGTCTGCGCGAGCAGTGCCCATTCCGCTTCGCTCAGGCCGAGGCCGCCATGCGCCTCGGGCACCGACACGGCGGTCAGCCCCTGCGACGCGAACAGCGCCCACAGGTCGTCCGAACGCCCGGTCGGCGTGGCCCAGAGCTCGCGGATCAGCTCGGGCGTCATCTCGGTCATCAGCAGGCGCTTCACGCTGTCCGCGAGCGCTTCCTGGTCTTCATCGAATACGAAATCCATACGATGTCCGTTCAGTGAGGGTGGCGCCGGCGCCGTCATGCGCGCGGCATGCCGAGCATCCGTTCGGCGACGATGTTGCGCTGGATCTCGTTGGTGCCCGCGTAGATCGTGCCGGCCTGCGCGAACAGGAAGCCGTCCAGCCAGTGGCCGAGCGTCGCGTGCTGCGCGGCCGTCTGCGGGACGACCTCGCCGTGCGCGCCGAGAATGTCGAGCGCGGTCTGGTGCATGCGCAGGTCGAGTTCCGACCAGAACACCTTGTTGGTGCTCGACTCCGCGCCGATATGGCCGCCCTTCAGCAGCCGGCTCGCGGTCGCGTAGGTCGACAGCGCATACGCCTGCGCATCCATCCACGCCTGCACCACGCGCTCGCGCAGCGTCGGATCGCGATCCGCGCTGTCGCGGTGGGCGAGATACAGGTCGCGCAGCGCCTGCGCGGTGCGCTGGAAGCGCGCGGGCGAACGCAGCATCAGCCCGCGCTCGAAGCCGGCCGTCGCCATCGCGACCTGCCAGCCCGCGCCTTCGGCCGCGAGCCGGTTCTCGACCGGCACGCGCACGTCGTCGAAGAAGATTTCCGCGAAGCCCGTCTGCCCGTTCAGCTGGCGGATCGGCCGCACCGTGATGCCCGGCGCGGACAGCGGCACCATCAGGAACGTGAGCCCGTGGTGGCGTGACGATTCCGGGTCGCTGCGGAACAGCCCGAACAGCCAGTCGGCCCACACCGCGCGCGTCGACCAGATCTTCTGGCCGTTCAACACGTATTCGTCGCCGATCCGGGCGGCCGTCGTGCGGATCGCGGCCATGTCGGACCCTGCATTCGGCTCCGACCAGCCCTGTGCCCATACGTGCTCGCCGGCCGCCATCGCGGGCAGGAAACGCGCCTTCTGCTCCGCGGTGCCGAAATCCATCAGCGTCGGGCCGAGCAGGAAGATGCCGTTCTGGTTCACGCGCATCGGCGCGTCGGCACGCCAGTACTCTTCCTCGAAGATCAGCCACTCGATCAGGTCGCAGCCGCGCCCGCCCAGCTCGCGCGGCCACGTGACCATGCTCCAGCGGCCCGAGTGCAGCGTGCGCTCCCATTCGCGGTGCGCGGCGAAGCCTTCCTCGGTGTCGAAGCTCGGCAGCCGCTCGCGCGGCACGTGCGCGGCGAGCCATTCGCGGATCTCCGCGCGAAACGCCTGTTGCTGCGGCGTGTAGGTCAGGTTCATGCGCGTGCCTCCTCGACGGTGGCCTGCGCATCGAAACGCGCATCGCGCTTCTCGACGAACGCGGCGCGCGCTTCGGTCGAATCGTTCGTCATGTACGCCTGCAGCGTGAAGCCCTGCTCCCAGCGGTACTTGTCCTCGAGATCGCCGTCCTCGACGCCGTTCAGCGCCTCCTTCGCGAGCCGCACCATCGCCGGGCTCTTCTCCGCGATCTTGCGGGCGAGCGCGAGCGCCGCGTCGCGCAGCGTGTCGCGCGTCACGACCTGCTCGACCGCACCAAGCCGGTACGCTTCGGCCGCGTCGATCATCTCGCCGGTGAAGTACATCGCGCGCACCTTCTGCACGCCGAACAGCCGCTGCAGGTGCGCGCCGCCGCCCATCGCGCCACGGTCGATCTCGGGCACGCCGAAGCGCGCGCAGTCGGCCGCGACGACGATGTCCGCCGCGCCGCAGATGCCGATCCCGCCGCCGAGCACGAAACCGTGCACGGCCGCGATCACCGGCTTCGGGTTGCGGTGCACCGCGCGGAACGTCTCGTAATTGCCCGCGTTGACCGCCACGATCCGTTCCGGATGCGCGGCCAGCTCCTTGATGTCGACGCCCGCGCAGAAGCCGCGCCCCTCGCCGCGCACGACGATCACGCGAACCTCGTCGTCCTCGCCAAGCGCATCGAGCGCGCGGGAGAGCGCATGCCAGCCCTGCGCGTCGAGCGCGTTCACGGGTGGATGGGCGATCACCAGTTCGGCGATGCCGTCGGCGCGATCAATCCGGAACGGCATCGCGCCGGCCGGTTGGTTGGATCCTGTCATCTCCATTGCCTCCCTGTGATGTTGTTCATGCGGCCTGCGCTGCCGCCGTGCCGCGCAGCGCGGCCAGTGCGTCGAGTCGCTCGCCGGCTTCCGCGACGATCCGGGCGATCAGCGCGTCGCACGGTTCGATCGCGCCGATCATCGCGGCCGCCTGGCCGCTCGGCAGCACGCCTTCATCGGGGCGGCCCTCGACGATCGCGCGCTGGATCAGGAACGGCGCGTTCGCCGCCATCAGCGTCTGGCTCGCCGTGTAGTCGTGCGAGCGCAGCGCCTTGATCGCGAGGCCGAGCATGTCGCCCGTGCTCAGGCCGTTCTGGCGGCGCCATGCGTCGGCCGTCTTCAGCGCGAACAGCGTGCGGCGCAGCGGGCCGAAGCGCTCGAGCTTCAGCAGGTACGGGTTGTCGATCATCCGTTGCGGCAGCCCGTCGAGCGCATCCGACACGCGGATGCGCGCCGGGTCGCCGACCGCGACGTAGCGTTCGAGCGTCTCGCGCGGCACCGGCGATTCGGCGCTCATCAGGAAGCGCGTGCCCATCGCGATGCCGGCCGCGCCGTACGCGAGCGCGGCAGCCAGCCCGCGCCCGTCGAAGAACCCGCCGGCCGCGACCACCGGCACCCGCACCGCGTCGAGCACCTTCGGCAGCAGCAACGTGGTCGGCACCGAGCCCGTGTGACCGCCGCCTTCCGCGCCCTGCACCGTCACGATGTCCGCGCCGAGCTCGACCGCCTTCACCGCATGCTTCGGTGCGCCGACGGTCGGCATGCAGACGATGCCGGCGTCCTTGAAGCGGCGGATCGTCCTTGCATCCGGCCCGCGGCCGTAGCTCACCGCGCGCAGCCGGTGCCGGATCGCCAGCTCGACGACCTGCTGCGCGTTCTTCTGGAACATGTGGAAATTGATGCCGAACGGCTTGTCCGTCAGCGACTTCACTTTCAGGATCTCGGCCTCGACCTGCTCGGGTTCGAGCGTCGCGCCGGCCAGGAACCCGAAGCCCCCGGCGTTGGCGGTCGCCGCGACGAGCCGCGCGTCGGCCACCCAGCCCATCGCGGTCTGCACGATCGGATAACGACAGCCGAGCAGGTCGCACAAAGGCGTATGCAGCGGGCTTTGAAGCGTCGTGCTCATGCGGCCGCTCCGTTGACGGCGACCGGTGCGGGCGCGTCGCCGCGATCAACGCCGTTCGGCTGACGCTGCGAACTGGCCATGCTGCGCGCGTCGTAGCCGCCGAGACGGTCGCCGCTCACGAGCTCGTTGTGCGCATGCGCGAAGTGATGCCACGCGAACGCCGCATCCATCGCCGCGCGCTTGCCCTGCAGTTCCTCGACGTGGTTCAGTGCCTGCTTGGTCAGCGCGAGCCCGAGGCGCGGCATCGTCGCGATCTTCGCGGCGATCGCATAGGTCGCGTCGTGCAGCCGTTCGCGCGGCACGACGCGGTTGACCATCCCCATCTGGTACGCACGCTCGGCCGGCATCCGTTCACCGAGGAACAGGAATTCCTTCGCGATGCGCGGGTTCAGTTCGTACGCATGCGCGAAATACTCGACGCCCGGAATCCCCATCCGCACGACCGGATCGGCAAAAAACGCATCCTCGGACGCGACGATCAGGTCGCACACCCACGCGAGCATCAGCCCGCCCGCGATACATGCGCCCTGCACCATCGCGATCGTCGGCTTCGGCAGGTCGCGCCAGCGCCGGCACATCCCGAGGTAGACCTCCTGCTCGCGTGCATAGAGGAATTCGCCGCCGTCCTTGTCGACGTGGTCGTACCACAGCGATGCGCGATCGAACGACTCGTGGATGTCGCGGCCCGGCGTGCCGATATCGTGGCCCGCCGAGAAATGCTTGCCGGCGCCCGCGAGCACGATCGCCTTCACCGCGTCGTCGTGCGCCGCGCGCCGGAACGCCGCGTCGAGCGCATACGTCATCTTCGAGTTCTGCGCGTTGTGATACTCGGGGCGGTTCATCGTGATCGTCGCGATGCCGCCGTCGACCGCGTAGCCGACGACACCGTCGCCGAACGTCATCTGGGTCGCTTCCATGTCGGACCTCATCCCCGGCGCGGCGCCGGATTGTTGCGCACGATCGTCGCGCGCAGGTTGTGCGGATCGAGCGCGCGCACGATGCGCAGGTCTTCCGCGTTCGGCGCGGCCGTCGTGCCGAGCTCCGGATGCGCGATCAACGGAAAGCCCGTCGCGTCCTGCACCTCGTCGAAGCTCACGCCCGGGTGCAGCGAGCACACGCGGATCGCGTGGTCGGGGCCGCCGAAATCCATCACGCACAGGTCGGTGACGATGCTGCGCAGGTCGACGAAGGTTTTCATCCCGGGCAACCGGCGCGCCGGGTTGTGGCCGACCGTGCACGCCATGTCGACTTCGCCCGCGACGAACGTGCGCTTGCCGTGACCGCTGACGAAGAACGAGTTCGCGTGGTTCGTCGTGTTGCCGGGGAAGCCGCGCGCGCCGAGCAGCTGGGTTTTCGGGCGCGCGTAGTCGTCACCGAGCCACGAGATGTTGGCCTGGCCAAAACGGTCGATCTGCGTCGGCATCACGAGCGCATGGCGGCGGCCGCGCCACAGGCAGTCGAACACGCGTTCGTAGGTCATCCAGCCGCTCGCCTTCACGCGGTAGCCGTCGGGGCGCGGGCCGAGCGGCACCGGCTCCTCGACGAGATACGCTTCGCCGTCGGTCAGCATCAGCCCGTTGTTGTACGCAAGCCGCGCGAGGCCGGCCGCGAGCCGCGGGCCCGTGCCGATGCCGGTCGCCAGCACTTCGCCGTCGTCGCGCCAGAGTCGCGCGGACGCGACGATCATCAGTTCCGCGAGGGAATGGTCGAGAGATTCGCTCACAGGCGCTCCTTTACAGAATCGGCAACGGCAGCGTCGTCACATGCGGCAGGCCGCCGACGCCTTCGAGATACTGGCGTTCGTCCTGGCCGACCACGTCGCGCAGGTACGCCGCCGTTTTCGCATCGTCTTCCGCGCTCGCGCAGTACGCGCGCAGGTGCGGCAGGTCCCAGCCGTAGGCCGGCCCGCACGACGTCGGGTGCGCGCCGCCCGGCGCATGCACGACGCCGGTGACGAGCGAGCGCTCGAACGGGTTGCGTTTCGCGGCATCGAGGTCTTCGGTCGCGAGCGACGCGTCGACCGTTTCCGCCGACACGTAGCAGCGCTGCGCGGCGCGCGCCATCCACGCGTCGAAGAACGGATCGGGGCCGTCGATGCGCGTGTTGCCCATCCGGTCGGCCGCGTTCACGTGCAGCAGCGCGACGTCGAGTTCGAGTGCCGGCATCGCGAGCAGCGTCTCGCCGTCGTCGTACGGCGACTTGACCGTGCGCAGTTGCGGCGCGTGATCGAGCAGCGCGGTGCCGAGTCCGGCGCGGGTCGGCAGGAACGGCAGGCGCGCCGCGGCCGCGCGCAGGCCGAGCTGCAGCATCCCTTCGTCGAGTTCGAGCACGTCGATACGGCCGTGTTCGCGGGCACGGCGAAAATGCGGTTCGAGCGGGATCACGTCGAGCGACACGAAGCCGAACACCACCTTGCGCACCTTGCCCGCCGCGCACAGCAGCCCGACGTCGGCGCCGCCGTAGGCGACGACCGTCAGGTCCTTCAGGTTCGAGCGCGCGATCTCGCGCACCAGCGCCATCGGCTTGCGCCGCGGCCCCCATCCGCCGATGCCGATGGTCATGCCATCGGCGAGTTGCGCGACCACGTCGCGCGCGGACATCGTCTTGTCGAGAGGTTTCATCGTCATCGTGCTGGCTTACCGGTATCCGATGCTGAAATCGTGGCCCCACTGGCTCACCTTGGTGGCCTCGAACACCGCGTGCTTCGACCAGTCGACCGTGAGGCCGCCGAAGCCGTATTCGAGATCGAAGCCGCCGGGGGTCTTCATGTAGAAAGAGATCATCTGGTCGTTGCAGTGACGCCCGAGCGTCGCGGACATCTTCACGTCGTGCGCGGCGACGCGGTCGAGCGCGCGGCCGACTTCGTCCATCGAATCGACTTCGGCCATCACGTGCACGCAGCCCGACGGCACGGCCATCTCGAACAGCGCGAGGCTGTGATGGCGCGCGTTGCGGCAGTGCATGAAGTGGATGCGCTTTTCGGGTTCGGCGGGATCGGGCGTGAATTTCACGCGATAGATGTCGGACAGCTCGAAGCCGAGCACACCGCGCACGAACGCGTCGGTCGCGTCGAACTCCGGCGCGGGCAGCACCGCGTGGCCGAGCCCCATGTCGCCGGTGACGAAGTGCGCAACACCCAGCGGCGACACGAAACGGCGGAAATCGCAGCGCGCGCCCCAGTACAGCTCGTGGCGGTTGCCGGACGGGTCGGTGCACCACGCCATCGCCTGCACGCGGCGCAGCGCGGCTTCGGCGGGCGTCGCGCGGATCGGCTCGACGCCTGCCCGCTGCAGCGCCGCAAGCGCGGCGTCGAATGCGGCGCCGTCGGGCAGTTCCCAGCCCGACGCGAAATAGCGGTCGGTCGAGCCGGGGACGATCACGTAGCGGAAATCGCGCTCGTCCATCTTCAGGTACAACGCACCGTCGGGCGCGTCGAGCGCCTGCATGCCCAGCACGTCTTCCGCGTAGCGGCGCCACGCATCGACGCGCGTCGCCTCGACGACGACATAGCCAAGCGCACGGACATCGATCATGTCGGCCTCCTCCTGGTTCAGAATCCGTTGTTCGTGAAAGGATTCTGGCCGGTCGGGGGTGGTGTTACATCGTCTGTTGGGACGAGAGGCGGCGGGGAATCGGAGCGGCGCGGACGCGCGCGGCAGCCCGGCGGAACGGGCCATGCCTGCGGAAGGAGAACGGGGAGCCGGTACAGGTTGCCGCGACGCGGCAACCCGGATCAGTCGAACGGGTTCAGCAACCTGACGCCGGTGCGGGCGAAATCCGCGACGTTGCGCGTCACCACGGTGAGATCGTTGATCAGCGCGGTGGCCGCGATCAGCTTGTCGAGTTCGTGCGTCGGATCGGGCACGCGCAAATGCCCCCACGTCTGGCTGATCTCGATGTCGACTGGCAGGATGTTCGGTGCATAGCCGGCCAGGATGGTTGCCACCCAGGCCTCGAGCGCCGACGCCTGGGGGTGATCGCCGCGATGGCGGATCAGGTCGACGCCGCGGCGAAGTTCAGCAACTGTCACGACGGACAGGTAAAGCGGGCTGGCGTCCGCCGCGGCCTGCCTGAAGAACGCCCGCACGCCACGGTTGGTTCGCTTGCCCTTCCTGATTTCACTGATGACGTTGGTATCAATCAAATACACGCCTGGCCTCGCCCGAATCCTGAATACGTTGAAAATCCGCGTCTTCGCCGACATCGGGCATGCTCATCAGCACTTGCGCAAATGTCTTTCGCTTCGGCCGGCCGAGCGCATCGGCCAGAATGGCCCGATGTTCGGCCTCGGCACTCCGGCCATTTGCCGCAGCCCGCTCGCGCAGGCTCTGAACGATATTGTCATCCACGTTACGCACCAGTAGATTTGCCATGATTCCCTCCATCCAGATTGATATCAATGATAGCGCCATGACCGGGAATTGCAATCATTGCTATCATCGCCAGCAACGGAAGGAGGACGGTGGTCGGCGTCAGCGAACGGCAACGAACCGCATGAACCCTTTCGGCATGCGCCGCTCGCCCGACACGTCGAACTGCTGTTTGAAAAGGTAAGCCGGATCGGAACGGCGGGAAAGACGGCCGATCGGCTATTCACGGCTGAACGGCCTGCGCGGGCGCGCGCCGATCGATGCGGGACGGCTGCATTCACCGACTCCGCGCGCGGTGCGCGCGAGGGTCGTCGGCCCTCGCGTGCCGACATCCGTTGGCCCGGCCTGATCGGCGATGCCGGCCATTCCCCGCCCGGCACACGCAACGACGCCCCGCCGCTCAGAACCGATACGAAATGCCGATCTGCAACACCGGATACCACCGGTAGCGTGACATCACCTGCCGCAGCGAATCCAGCCCGCTCGCGGCCAGGATCTGGCTCTTCGCGGGCCCGGCCGCGGCCGCCAGTTCCGGCGACAGCGTGTACGAGCATTTCGGTATCCCGTACGCAACGCCGAGATCGGCGACGAATCCCAGCCCTTTCGACGCCGGCCGGTGCCCGTAACCGATCCCGAAGTACGGCATCACGGTCGGATAGCGCGCTTCGGCCACCGCGTACATCCCCGGCAGCGCCGGATAACGCTTGCCGCCGAACACGTAAGTGCCATTGGTCGGCACCGATACGCCGCGAAGCTCGTCGTCGTTGAAGCGTAGCCCGAGCGTCGCGCGGAAGCCGCTGCCTCGCCACGGAAAGATGTCCGCGTACAAGCCGCCCTGGCGCAGCTTCAGGTCGTCCTGGTAGCGATTGCCGGCCACCGTGAAGTCATGCGAAAGATCGATCGCATTGAAATCCGCATGCGCACCAAGCATCGAATTGAAGCTCACGGCCGCGCCGATGCCGACGCCCTGCGTACCGCCCTGCAGGTAGATTTCCTGCGCATGCGCACTCGCGGCGAATACCACCGCGACGAATGCCCATTGGTTCACTGTCGTTTTCACGGGCGCCTCCCCCGACATGTGCCGGGCGCGCCTCGCCAACGCATGCGGCCTGCGTCGCCATGCGTGATGCGAACCCCGGCACGACACCTTGCAAGCACGCTTGCTGTTCGACGGATCTGGAACACGTTGCCCATGCGCATGACCGATACGACATGCGCGGCAGGTACGCCGCGACAGGCGGCCCCCGCGGCCCGATCCGATTCCCCGTTTGTTTCGATGTCGTTGCATGCCGCCGACGCGTTCGTCGTTCTCGCGAAATTCGTTTGCGCCAGCGGCACCGGGTCAACCGCAAGGCACGTGCCATGCGGCGCAAATCGAAGCGGGAAAAGGGTCACCGCAAAACACGGAAGCTCACGCCGGTTGTAATCGGAGGAAATGTTTCAGGAACGCATCCTTATTCGGCAGACGATGCCGGAGCGTGCGATCCGGCGTGTCGCTCATCGATGCCGCAACGCTCGTTGGTCAAGGCTGGACAGCCCTCAGCAGGAGTGAGTCGTCGTTGCAGTCAATCGTTTGTGGCGAAATGTATTGAAGAAAGCGTTGCAAAGAAGTGACCTCGAGCCTTGGCACACGATGCAGATGCGTAATCGTCCGCGACGAGGCAGGGTGAATACGGATGCTCGCGCGTGCTGACTCCCGGGGTCACGCGAAAGGACCAGTGCGCGAATCGCAGTCCGATCGGTACGCAGCGCGAAATCGAAACGCGGTACGGATTGTTGCGATGCCTGAAATTTCAGCGTCCGGGACAACTTGCAATCGGATGATAGAATCGTCCGTCCATACCCTCTGGGCGGACACAATGCGAAAAATGCAGTGGTCTAGCGGAATCGATAACGAAATCGAATTCTGGTCAAAGTGGTTGGAGACGAAGGGTGGTGCATGGCCGGAAGACTTTCAGTTCCGTATCAACCCCGATACCGAAATACACGAATGGATCGCCGAGCTTCTGAACGGCATCCGGAACCCGAAGATCCTCGACGTAGGCGCCGGCCCAATGACGGTGCTTGGCAAGAAAATGAACGGCATACCGCTGAATATCACCGCGGTCGACGCGCTGGGCGACCTGTACAGCCGCCTGAACTTCCCCGCCGGGCTCCCTCTTATCAAAACCCGACAGTGTGAAAGCGAATGCCTGAGCACGATGTTCCCGCAGAATACATTCGACCTGACGTATGCGAAGAACACGCTCGACCATAGCTACAATCCGATCGAAGCGTTTCGGCAAATGATCGCCGTGACGAAACCCGGCGGCTACGTCGCGACGGAGCATGCAGCTAACGAAGCGTTGACCGAGAACTGGGAAGGCTTCCATCAATGGAACTTCCACGTCGAAGGGCGCGACTTCAGGATTTCAGACCGAACGGACACCTTCAGCGTCTCGCAGGCGATTGAAGGCACCGCACGAATCGTTGAACTGTCTCCCGATCATTCCGACTACATCGGTTGTGTGATCCAGAAGCTTTAGCCGATACATCAGTGACAATCCATCAGAATGACACGGGTGCGCAACCGCGCACTCCGATTCCCCGCGACTTCAGGATACCGAGCGACGTCCCCTACCTGAACGGCTTGCGCGGCGTTGCCGCGACCTGGGTCGTGATCGCCCATTGCATGATCTGGGGTGGCTGGACGCTTACCGCAATACCGGACCCGAAAATCGCTGTCGATCTGTTCATGACGATATCGGGCTTTCTGATGGCCTACAATGCCCGTCGCCGGGCATCGGTCGAGCCCATGACGCAGCCCGCTACCTGGATCCGGTTCTATATCCGCAGGTACTTTCGCATTGCGCCGGCCTATTACCTGTCGCTCGCGTTCGCGGTCGTCGCGTCGGCACCTTTTCTCGACGGCTACAAGGCCCTGCAATTGATGAACCCGGAGTTCTGGGGAGTCGGCGGCACTTACGATCCCGACACGATCAAATTCACCGCAGCCAACCTGCTCGCGCATGCCACGTTCGTTTTCGGCGCAGTACCGAAATACACGTTTGCGACCATGCTTCCCGACTGGAGTCTCAGCCTCGAGATGCAGTTCTATCTCATCTTTCCGTTGCTCTATCTGCTGATGCGAAAAATCGGTCCATTGGCCGCGTCGGTCGGATTGGCGATCATCGCGCTCGCTGCAAGCCACGCGCTCTCGGGCGTATATCCCGAGCCGGGCTTCCTGCCATTGAAGCTCTCGCTGTTCGTGACCGGCATGCTCATCGCCGAAATTCCATTCGGCACCGGCAGAATCGCAACGATCCTGATCGGCATGCTGGCGTTGCTTTTGCCGTTCGCTCAAACGTCGAGCTACGCAACCCAGTCCTGGGTACTTCCGGTCATTTCCGCATCGCTCTATGGGCTGACGGTCAACAGTCAATCCGTGTCATCGCTGCTGCAGCCCATCGACAAAATCCTCGGCGGACGGATTGCCCACGCGATGTCCGACGCTTCATACGGCATGTATCTTTTTCACGGCTTCTTTATTTCGTTTACCGGATTAGCGCTGTCCGGTGCGTTTCCCAGCTTGGCCGCGCACGGCAACCTCAGGACGCTCGTCCTGCTGGCAGTTGCTTTACCGGGCTCGTTCCTGATATCGACACTCATCCACCGATTCGTGGAACGCCCGGGCATCACGCTGGGCAAAAACGCAACCGATTTCCTGTCGCCGGGGGCATCGAGCTCACGTTGATTCGACACCTGACGGCATCGGCAAGTCCGTGCCGACATCCACCGCGACGCGGCAGGAATTACCCGGGCTCCGTCATGCAAAAGGCCGCTCGCAACGAGCGGCCCTTCCGATGTGTCAATCTCCGCGCTACACCCCATACCCACCCGAAACATTCAACTGCTGCCCGGTAATGTAACCAGCCCGATCCGACGCCAGGAACACCGCCGCCCGCCCGACATCGTGCGCCTTCCCCCAGCGCTTGAGCGCGAGCATCTTCTGCGTCTCGTCGATCCACGCCTGATCGAACTGCCCCTGTTCGAGCAGCACCGGAAACATCCCGGCCTCGATCACGCCGACCAGAATCGAATTCGCGCGAATGTCGTAGCGCCCTTCCTCGCGCGCCAGCCCTTTCACCAGCGCCTCGTTCGCCGCCTTCGGTGCGACCGACAGCCCGTCGCGGTCGGGCCAGCGCAGGTGCCCGGCCGACCCGAGCGTCACGAACGATCCGCCGCCCGACGCACGGAAGTGCGGCAGCGCGGCCTTCGCCGCCACGAAGAAGCCGATCGTCTCGACGTCGATCGCGCGGCGCCAGTCGTCGTGTGTCATGTCGCCGATATGACGCTGGTTCACGAACGGCCCGGCCGCCCAGACCACCGTGTGCACGCGGCCATGCGCGCCGATCGCGACCGCGAGCGCGGCGTCGACCTGTGCGGGATCGGTCACGTCCACGCAGTGCGTGGTGGCCGCGACACCCTCGCCGCGAATGTCGCGCGCGACCCGCTCGGCCACGTCGGCCTTGCTGCGGTAGCCCACCGCGACCGGCACGCCGGCCCGCGCGAACTCGAGCGCGACACCCTGCCCGATCCCGCCGCTGCCGCCGAACACCAGCACCGCACCCTGCGGAAACCCGTTGTCGTTCATGCGTTCATCCCGTTCGTGTACGGCGGCGGCGCTCAGGCCGCCGCCTCGGTCCCCGCCCGCAGGCGGTACTTCAGCACCTTCCCGGCCGCACTCGTCGGCAGTTGCGCGACGAACGTGAAATAGCGCGGCACCTTGTAGTTCGCCATGTTGCGGCGCGCCCAGTCGTTCAGTTCGTCGGCGTCGGCATGCGCGCCCGGCCGCAGCACGACATACGCGTGCCCGACCTCGCCGAGCCGCGTATCGGGCACGCCGACCAGCGCGACCTGCGCAATCGCCGGATGCGCGGCGAGCAGCCGCTCGATCTCGGCCGGATAGCAGTTGAAGCCGCCGACGATGAACATGTCCTTGATGCGGTCGGTGATCTTCAGGTTGCCGTTCGCGTCGACGCAGCCGAGATCGCCCGTATGCAGCCAGCCATCGGGATCGACGGTTTCGCGCGTCGCGTCCGGCTGGTTGAAATAGCCGCGCATCACGTTGTAGCCGCGCACCCAGATCTCGCCGGTCTCGTCCGGCCCGAGCGGCACGCCGCCCGGCCCCGCGATGCGCAATTCGACATCCGGCATCGGCCGGCCGGACGTACAGGCGACCGTCTGCGCATCGTCGCCTTGACGGCACAGCGTCGCGAAGCCGCACGATTCGGTCAGCCCGTAGCCGGTCAGCACCGTCTCGAAGCCGAGCTCGGCGCGCATCCGTTCGATCAGGCTCGGGGCGATCGCCGCCGCGCCCGTGACCGCGATCCGCAGCGACGACAGGTCGCGCGTCGCGCGATCGGGCGCATCGAGCAGCGCGTAGTACAGCGTCGGCGGGCCGGGCAGCACCGATATGCGGTCGTCGGCAACGCGCCGCAGCACGTCGGCCGGCTGGAACACGAGATGCGGCAGCACGGTCGCGCCGCTCGACAGCGCGGCGAGCCAGCCCGCCTTGTAGCCGAACGTGTGGAAGAACGGATTGACGATCAGGTAGCGGTCGTCAGGACGCACGCCGGCGATCGCCGCCCACGCCTGCGCGGCGCGCAGGTTCTGGCCGTGCGCGGTCATCACGCCCTTCGGGCGGCCCGTCGTGCCGGACGTGAACATCAGGTCCATCACGGTGTCGGGCGTCACCTGTGCCTCGCGTTCGCGCACCGCGTCCAGCGGCACCCCGGCGCCGCGCGCGAGGAACGCGTTCCAGGTCTCGTCATGCGCGCCGGGCGGCGGTTCGCCATCGAAGACGACGACGCGCTCGAGCGTCGCGGGCCGGTGCGGCGCGAGCATCGCCGGATAGGATTCGCCGAGGAACGTGCCGCAGCAGAACAGCAGCCGCGCGCCGCCGTCGTGCAGGATGCCGCCCACTTCCATCCCCTTCATCCGCGTATTGACCGGCACGAGGATCGCGCCGACGGTGTGGATCGCCAGCGCCGCGACGATCCATTGCGGCAGGTTCGGCGCCCACACCGCGATGCGGTCGCCGGCCGCGATGCCGCTCGCGAGCAGCGCGCGGGCCGCGTCGAGGCGGGCCGTGTCGAGTTCCGCGTAGGTCAGCCGGCCGTGCTCCGACTCGATCGCCGGATGCGCGCCGTGGCGCGCGGCTGCCCGTGCGATCAGCGCGGGCGTGGTCAGGATTTCGTTGTCCATCGTCATAGATCAGGGTGGCCTTGCGCGCCGCCGGCGCGCGTCGGCTCAGTCGGGAAACACCACGCGCAGTGCATCGCTCGCGGGCCGTGCGCAACAGGCGAGCGTCCAGCCGGCCGCGATCTCGTCGTCGTCGAGCACGTGGTTGCTGTCGAGCGCGACCTCGCCGCGCTCGATCCGGCACATGCACGCGCCGCATTGCCCCATCCGGCAGGAATTCGGCGCCGGCACACCCGCGCGCAGCATCGCATCGAGCAGCGTTTCGCCGGGCGCGCTGTCGAACGCGAACGCGTCGCCGTCGAGCACCGTCTCGATCACCGCACCGTCGCCGGGCGCCGACGCTGCCGCCGTTGCCGCAGTAGTCGCCGTTGCCGCCGTTGTCGCGGCCTGCGCCGGCGCATCGGGCAACGACGCGAACCGCTCGACATGCACGCGCGCACGCGGCAGCCCGAGGCCGAGCATCGCGGCCAGCGCGTTCTCCATGAACAGCGCGGGCCCGCAGATGAACGTCTCCTGCCGGCTGAACGGCCGCGCGAGTTCCTCGAGATGGCGCTGCTGCGGAATGCCCTGCACGCTGTCGAGCCAGTGAATCACGCGCACGCGCCCGGGATGGCGCTGCGCGAGCTGCTGCAGTTCGTCGCGAAAAATCACCGAGCGTTCGTCGCGGTTCGCGTAGATCAGCGTCAGCATCCCGCGCCCGTGCACGAGCGCGGATTTCAGGATCGACAGCACGGGCGTGATGCCGCTGCCGCCCGCGAACAGCAGCAGGTCGCCGTCGAGTGCGCGCGGCGTGAACACGCCGGCCGGCGGCAGCACCTCGAGCGTGTCGCCCGCCCGCACGCGGTCGCACAGCCAGTTCGACGCCCGGCCGTCGCGCACGCGCTTGACGGTGATCTTCGGCGCGGCGTCGATGCCGGGCGCGCTCGACAGCGAATAGCAGCGCGCAACGGTTGCGTCCGCGCACGGCACGTTCAGCGTCAGGAACTGCCCGGGCCGGTACGCGAATGCGTCGCGCAACGCGGCCGGTACGTCGAACACGAACGAGCACGCGTCGTCGCTTTCGGCAATCACTTCGGCAACGGTCAGCCGATGGAAGCGCGAATCGCTCATCGCCGGCTCCTCACGTCACGCGGCCGCACGGGCCACCGGCGCGCCGGGCGTCGTGTAGGCACCGTCGAGATAGACGAGCGGATCGACGTCGCCGCACATCAGCACCTCGCGAATGCGCCCGATGAACACCGTATGCGTGCCGTATTCGAAGCGGCCGTCCTGCTCGCAAACGAGGCTCGCCTGCGAATCGCGCAGATAGGGCACGCCGTGCGGCGACGTGTGCCAGTCGCCGGTCGTGAAGCGCGCTTCGCCCTTCAGCCGGCCGCTGCAGTCGATCGCGATGCCTTCGTGGCGGGCCGACAACACGTTCACGCAGAACGGTGCGCCCGCATCGAGCGGCGGATACAGCGACGCGGTGCGGTTGATGCAGATCAGCAGCGAAGGCGGATCGGTCGACAGCGAGTCGACCGCCGTCGCGGACATCGAGTAGCGCCGGCCGTCGTGCGCGCTGCTGATGACCGTGACGGAGCGCGCGAGGCGGCGCATCGCGAGCAGCATGTCGGTGCGCAGCGGATGGGGGGTGAGATCGCTCATCTTTGGACTCCGTCAAGTTCAGTCGTGGATGGCCGGGCCGGCCGGGCGCCGGCGTCGGCCGCGTGCGCGGCCAGGTGGTCGGCGGCGATGAAACCGAAGGTCATCGCCGGGCCGAGCGTCGAGCCCGCTCCGGGGTAGCTCGCGCCCATCATCGACGCGCTGGTGTTGCCGATCGCGTAAAGGCCGGCGATCGGCTCGCCGTCGGCGCGCAGCACGCGGGCCAGCGCGTCGGTGACGAGCCCGCCCTTCGTGCCGATGTCGCCCGCGTCGATCCGCACCGCGTAGAACGGCGCCTGGTCGACCGGCCCGAGGCACGGGTTCGGCTCGTTCCGCGGATCGCCGTAATACGTGTCGAACGCGTTGTCGCCCTTGCCGAACGCCTCGTCGATTCCGGTCGCCGCGTAGCGCGCCATGTCGCGCAGCGTGTCGTGCAGCCCGGCCGCGTCGACGCCGATGCGCGCGGCCAGCGCGTCGATCGTGTCGGCCTTCACGAGCACGTCGCGAAACGCCGCCGGAATCCGCGCATCGGGCATCATCGACGCCGGCATGATCGGCCCGCACGGATACTTGCGCCGAAACCGCGCGTCGAACACCATCCATGCGGGCACGCTCGCACCGGTGCGCGCATGGTCGCGATACATCGCCGGCACGAATTCGGAATACGGCGCGGCTTCGTTGACGAAGCGCTTGCCGAGGCTGTTGACGATCACGCAGCCCGGCAGGGTGCGTTCGACGAACAGCGCGCGCTGTTTCTCCTCGCCGGCGACCCCGACCGTCGGTGCGCCCCACACGTGCTCCATCAGCGCCAGCGCGCCGCCGAGCCGATGGCCTTCGGCGATCGCATCGCCGGTATTGGCAGGCGGCGTCGCGCTCCACTGCGCCTGCGTCGGCTGCGGCAGGTAGCGTTCGCGCATCGGCTGGTTGCGCTCGAAACCGCCCGCGCCGAGGATCACGCCGCGTCGCGCGGCGATCGTCACCGGCTGCCCGAAGCGCTGCGCACGCACGCCCGTCACGCGGCCGTCCACGTCGAGCAGGTCGCGCATCGGCGTGTCGAGCCACACCGGCACGTTGCGCTCGAGCAGCGCGCGGCGCAGCCCGCCGATCAGCGCGTTGCCGAGCGTCAGGCGCCGGTCGCGCCGCGTGCGGCGGCGCATGCCGATATCGAGCCAGTAACGGCCGAACTGTGCGATCGCGAGCCTCATGAAGCCGGGCCCGCGCGAGAACAGCGTGTGCGCTTCCTTCGACGTCACCGCCACGCGCCCGCCGATCAGTGTGCCGGGCGACGGCGGCCGCAGCCGGTCGAGCTCGTCGCCGAGCAGCGCGCCGTCGAACGGCAGCGGATCGAGCGCGCGATAACCCGGCATCGCGCCCGGCACCTTCTGGAAATAGTCCGCGTACTTCGGCAGCGACTGGTAGCGCACCGGGGTCTTCGATTCGAGGTAGCGCAGCATCTCCGGCGCGCGGTCGAGATACGCGTCGAGCTTCTCGGGCGTCGACGCACCGGCCACGCAGGCTTCGATGTAGCCGCGCGCGGCCTCGCGCGAATCGGTCGCGCCCAGCTCGGCGATATGGTGGTTGCACGGCACCCAGATGCCGCCGCCCGACACGGCCGACGTGCCGCCGTACAGCGCCGTCTTCTCGATCACGACGACGGACAGGCCGCGGTCGGCCGCGCGGCACGCGGCGAGCAGCGCGCCCGCGCCCGAACCGACGACCACCACGTCGAACACGTATTGCTGTGCTTGCGGGTCGTTCATCGCGTCTCCGTCAGATGAAGAAGTCGGTGTTCTCGCGGCCGAGCATCACGGCGCCGAGGTTCTGGCCGAAACGGTCGACGTTGTTCGCGTAATGCGCGCGGGCCGCATGCAGGTCGAGGAAGCGGCGCACCAGCGGATTGCGGTGATAGATGCCGTTGCCGCCCGCGTAGCGCAGCAGCGCGTTCGCCGCCTGCGCGCAGCGCTCGGCGACCTGCGCGGACTGGTAGCGGAAATGCACGCGGCGCTCGATCGACACGGCCGGGCCGCCGGTCACCGACGCCATCAGTTCCGCGAAATTGCGCTTGAGCAGCACCTTCATCTCGTCGATCGCGACGGCCGCGTTCGCGCACGCGTTCTGCGCGCCCGGATCGTCGGTCGTCTTCGCGCCGCTGTTGGCCGATACGCGCGTGGCCGCATAACCGGTGAAATCGTCGAGCGCGCCCTGCAGCGCGCCGATGCACGACGTGCATACGGCGCGCACGAAGATCTGCGCGAACGGCAGCCTGAACAGCGGCGCGTCGTTGACGGCAAGGCCCGGGCTCGTGCCCATCATCCCGTCGATCGCCTTGTGCGTGCGGTACGCGGGCACGAACACGTCGTCGACGACGATGTCGTGGCTGCCCGTCGCGCGCAGGCCGAGCACGTCCCAGTCCTGCTCGATCCGGTAATCGGATTTCGGCAGCAGGAAGGTGCGGTATTCGGGCGGCTGGCCGGCCTCGGCCGGCGGCACCAGCGCGCCGAGGAACACCCATTCGCACAGTTCGCTGCCGCTCGAGAACTTCCAGTGGCCCGACAGGCGAAAACCGCCGTCGACCGGCGTGACGCGGCCGACCGGCATGTAGGTCGACGCGATCAGCGTCGCCGGGTCGTTGCCCCACACGTCCTGCTGCGCGCGCTCGTCGAACAGCGCGAGCTGCCAGTTGTGCACGCCGACGACGCCGTACACCCACGCGGTCGACATGCAGCCGCGCGCGAGTGCCATCTGGATGTCGAAGAAGGCCTGCGGATCGAGCTCGTAGCCGCCGTAGCGCTTCGGCTGCAGCACCTTGAAGAAGCCGGCCGCCTGCATGTCGGCGATCGTCTCGGCCGGGATGCGGCCCTGCGCTTCCGCCTGCGCGGCGCGGCCGGCCAGCGTCGGCGCCAGCGCCTCGGCCCGGGCGACCAGCGTGGCGGCCAATGCGTTCGAATCGTTGTCGCGATGCACGAATGTCTCCTGTGGAACGGGGGCTGCGCCGCGGCGCCCGCCCCGCTCTCGTTCATGGTTGTTCTGCGCGGCCTGGCCGCGGGCGATGCTCGCCACCACCGATGGTCGGCGTCGCGCGACCGCGCCGCATCGTCCGACCGGACGGGACGACGGGCGCGGCCCGTCCCGCCTTACGCGCAGGCCCGCTCCTTCTCCTTGTTGAAGAACGGGATCACGTGCTCGCCGATATTGCGGATCGTCTCCATCTGCGCTTCGTGCGGCACCGTGCCCATCTGGCACAGGAACAGCACTTCGTCCACGCCGGCTTCCTGCAGGCGGCCGACATAGCCGATGCAGTCGTCCACCGTGCCGTACGCGTGGTTCGGGTTCATCATCGCGAGCGCCGGATCGGCGAAGTTCACGACGACTTCCTCCGACGCGAAGCGCGAGCGGATCACCATCTCGCCGGTGTCGGCCTGCACGAGGTCGTCGCCCCACTTCGCCGGGTCCGGACGCTCGCCGCCCGTGTACCAGTACGCGAGCGATTCCATGAAGTAGCGCTGGCCGCGGATGCCGATCTTGCGGGCGGCCTGGCCGTCGGCCATCACGACCGTCGGGCACAGCGCCGCGAGGTGCTGGGTCGGGCGGAAGCCGACCTGGTCTTCCGGCTTGCGGTTCGCCCACGCTTCGCGATACACGGCGTTCTTCTTCGCGACTTCATCGGGGCCGCCGAAGCCGAGCACCAGCGCGCCCATCCCGCGCTGGCCGGCGCGCAGCAGCGCGTCGGTGTTGGTGCACGCGAGGTACATCGGCGGGTGCGGGTCCTGGAACGGCTTCGGGTGGATCGGACGCTTCGGGATCTTGATGTACTTGCCGTCGTGCTCGATCTCGTCCTGTACGAACATCTTCGGCACGAGGTACATCGATTCGTCGATCATCGGCTGCAGCTCGTTGAGGTCGTAGCCGAACGCGCCGGCTTCCTGCTGGCTCCCGCCCTTGCCGACACCGAAGTGCACGCGGCCGCCCGACAGGATGTCGAGCAGCGCGACGCGCTCGGCGACCTTGATCGGGTGGTTCATCGCGGGCGGCAGGCACACGACGCCGTGGCCGAGGCCGATGCGCGTCGTGCGGCCGGCCAGGTACGCAAGGAAGGTTTCCGGCGCGCTCATGTGCGCATAGTTGGTCAGCGACGTGTGCTCGACGCACCAGATCGTGTCGAAGCCGACCTGCTCGGCGAGCAGCGCCTGTTCGACCGTCTCCTTGAACACCCGGTGGTCGCCCTCGCGCGATGCGTCGGTGGTCTGGGCTTCGTAGATGAGGGAAAACTTCATTGCGTGCGTCTCCATGTATGTTGGACGAGTCGGGGTCGCGCAGCCCGCCCGCACGATACGGACGAATAGCGACGGTCCACGGATGGGAGTGTCGGCGCGCGGCCGGGCGCGGGCATCGTCTGTTCGGAGTATCGGCACGCATGCGGGGACAGAGGGGTTTCACGGTCATCCGATCGGACTGCGTGAGCGCGCGAACGGCGCGCTAGCATCGAACGGCGGCACGTTGCACGCCGCCCACATCAAGACAAGGGAGATCCGGGATGAAGGTATCGATGCTGCTGTATCCCGTCGACGACATCGACACGGCGCTGCCGCTGTTCGTCGACGGGCTGGGCCTGAACGTGAAGTTCCGCGACGGCGATCGTTATTGCGCGCTCGACGGCGGCCCGCTGACGATCGCGCTGGTCGCGGGCGACGAGCAGATCGTCGAGCGCGCGGCGCTCACGCTGCGCGTCGACGAGGACGACGACCTGTATGCGGCGATGGCGCGGGTCGTGAAGGCCGGCGCGTCGGTGCGCGTGCCCGTGCAGGCCGGGCCGCACGAATACCGCGCGGTGCTGGAGGACAAGAACGGCGCGCTGCTGGTGATTTCGCAGAAGCGGGCTGCATGACGGTCGCATGATGGTCGCGTGACGGAGCGCGTCACGTCGCGTTGCGCGGGCGCCGGAACCGGGCGCGTCGCACGTGGCGAGCCCGTTACGCGTTCGCGCCCGGTGTGCTCAGGTCGCTCGCTTCCAGCAATTCGAGCAGCGTGCGCGCCGGCTGGCTGAGCCGCTTCGCGGCCAGTGCGATGAATTCGATGTCGGGCAGCTCGGGCAGCGCGCCGCCGTTGACCAGCGGCGCCAGCCCGCCCGTCGACAAATAGTGCGACGTCGCGGTCAAGCCGAGCCCCGCGCGCGCGGCCGCGATGCAGCCCGGCTGGCTGCTGCTCGAGCACACGACTTCCCAGCCGATGCCCTTCTCGGCGAGCGCGTTCAGGACGATCGCGCGCGTCACGCTCGGCTCGGCAACCAGCACGAGCGGCAGCGGCCGCTCCGGATCGACGACGGTGCCGGGCCGCGCAACCCACTCGAGCCGCGTGCGCAGGAGCGGCGTGCCGCGCCGCTCGCCGAGCCGCCGCTTGCCGATCATCAGGTCGAGCGCCCCCGCGTCCAGCCCTTCGTACAGCCGGCTCGTCATGCCGGTGGTGATCTCCAGCGCGACGTCCGGGTGCGCGGCGCGAAACCCGGCCAGCACGTCCGGCAACGCGACGAGCGCGAGATCGTCCGGCGCGCCGAGCCGCACCAGGCCCTGCAGCCTCGGCTTGCGGAATTGCGATTCCGCGCGGTTCAGCGCCTGCAGGATCACGTTCGCATGCACGAGCAGCGCCTCGCCGTCGGCCGTCATCGCGATCGAATGGGTGTCGCGCACGAACAGGCGCCGCCCGACGCTTTCCTCGAGACGACGGATGTGTTCGCTGACGCTCGACTGGTTGAGCCCGAGCTGCCGGCCCGCTTCGGTGAAGCTGCGGCAGTTCGTGACGGTCGCGAACGTCTTGAGCCAGACGGGATTGAGCATCCCGCATTGTCATCGTTGTTTCCGATGACAGTCAACGTATTCAGGCAGCTTCCCGATGACCATCGGAATCGGTACCATCGTGCGCTTGAAGACCGGCTGGCGCCGTGCCGACGCGCCGCCCGCGCCGGCCTTTGCACCATCGAATTCGCCATGTCCCGGGAACCCACACACTCCGCGCTGCTCTGGATCGTCGCCGCTGCGTTTTTCATGCAGTCGCTCGACACGACGATCGTCAACACCGCCCTGCCTTCGATCGCGCAAAGCCTGCACGCGTCGCCGCTCGCGATGCAGCCCGTCGTGGTCGTCTATACGCTGACGATGGCGATGCTCACGCCGGCGTCCGGCTGGCTGGCCGACCGGTTCGGCACGCGCCGCGTGTTCTCGATTGCGATTCTCGTGTTCGTGCTCGCATCGATCGGCTGCGCGGCGTCGCATACGCTCGGCCAGCTCGTCGCCGCGCGTGCGCTGCAGGGCATCGGCGGCTCGATGCTGCTGCCGATCGGGCGGCTCGCCGTGCTGCGCCGCGTGCCGGGCGAACAGTACGTCGCGGCGATCGCGTTCGTGTCGACCGCCGGCCAGCTCGGCCCGATCGTCGGGCCGACGCTCGGCGGCTGGCTCACGCAGGCGATTTCGTGGCACTGGGTGTTCATCGTCAACGTGCCGGTCGGCGTGGTCGGCTTCCTCGCCGTGCAGCGCTACCTGCCGCACGACCAGGCGACACAAGCGCCGCCCTTCGATTTCGTCGGCTGTGCGCTGCTGTCGGTCGCGATGATCGCGCTGTCGCTCGCGATCGACCCGCCGATGCCCGCGCATCGCGCCGCATGGGCGGCCGGGCTCGCGGTGCTCGGGCTGGCGAGCGCGCTCGCGTACCTGCCGCACGCGCGGCGCCGCGCGCAGCCGCTGTTCCGGCTCGGGCTGTTCCGCGAGCCGAATTTCGGTTCGGGGCTGCTCGGCAACCTGCTGTGCCGGATCGGCACGAGCTCGGTGCCGTTCATGCTGCCGCTGCTGATGCAGGTGCAGCTCGGCTATACGCCGCTGCAATCGGGGCTGATGATGCTGCCGGCCGCGATCGCGGGGGTCATCGCGAAACGCTGGATCGCGCCGCTCGTGAAGCGCTTCGGCTATGCGGCGTTCCTGGTCGTGAATACGGGGATCGTCGGGTGCGCGATCGCGGGGTTCGCGCTGGTGTCGGTGCGGCCCGCGCCGCTACTGGAAAGCGCGCTGCTGATCGTGTTCGGCACCGCGAACTCGATGCAGTTCGCGGCGATGAACGGCGTGACGCTCAAGGGGCTGTCGCATGCCGACGCCGGCAGCGGCAACAGCCTGTTCACGATGATGCAGATGCTGGCGATGGGGCTCGGCGTGTCGATCGGCGGCGGCCTCGTCAGCCTGTTTGCCGCCAGTCGGGGCTCGATGGCGCACGGATTCATGCTGTCGTTCGCGTGCATGGGTGGGGTGACGCTGCTGTCGTCCGTCGTGTTCCGGCGGATCGACACGGTCGCGCCGGCGGCCGGTGCCGCAGCGCGCCCGTCCGCGTGAGCGCGGCCGTCAGTTCACCTGACGGCGCTCGACGACGCGCTTGAGCACCCAGCGAATCGACGAGCCGTCGGCCGGCGGCTGAGCCACGCGGTATTCGTCGATTTCAAGCGTGTACAGGTATCCGGGCTGGTACGCGAAGCCTTCGATGCCCGCGTACCACAGGCTCCACGGCTCGTTCGGGCCGTTTCGCACCTGCAGGCACTCCATCGGCGCGACGCCCGTGCAGCGCGCGGATTGCGGCGCGACTTGGACGGTCCTGGTCACCGGCTTGCCGTCGGCCGGGCGCACCGCGTTCGGCGCCGTGGCGACCGCGTCGGTCTGACATCCGGCGAGGAGCGTGCTGCCGGCAATGACGGCCGCGCCGAGCAGCGTTCTGGATTGGCGAATCATCTGATGTTCCTCAGGAAGCGTTGGCGGGCCGATTAGAAACCCTCGCCGCAAGAAAGTTCACAAACACCTTACGGAAATCGAACCACCACCTTCATTCGCGGGATGTCGCGCGCGCCGGTACGTTACCGTGATCCGGTTCAGCCGCGCGCATCACCGCCGGCGGCTCGCACGTGCACGCCGGGCGAGGCGGCCTGATCAGCTCTGCCGGCCCGGTGCCCGCAACAGGAGACAACCCGAATGACCACGGCGCCCGCGACCCTGCCGCCGCATCTCGCCCAGCGCGGGCCTGCGCACGCCCGACGGAATCGAGTGCGGTTTCCACGTGTGCCCCGGCGGCATCGCCGGTTCGACGAGCACCGGCCGCCCGGAAAACCGCGACGACAACGCGCAACGCACAGCGGCCACGCGGATGGCGCGGCTCGGCGAGTCACCGCCACATCGCGAAAACGATGACGCGGCTGTGCTCGCCCGCCGCGCGCTTCATTACCCGTCAGGCGATCGCCGTCGACGGCGGGTTCATCGTGTGATGATCGTGTACTATCGACGCTTCCCGATTGGCCTGATCGCGCCGCGTTCGTCCGCCCGCCTCCACGCGTACGATCCGCTCAGCGCACCCCGTTTCGCATGACCTCACCCGTTCCGTCCGACGCCGCGCTGCGCCCGCTGCCGATCGATGCGCTGACCGTGCCGGCCGCGCTCGACGGACGCACGGGCACCAACCGCTCGACCGGCACGCATCCGCAGATTGCCGCGACCAACGACCTCGACGCGGTGCGCGCCTGGCTCGCGCGCTTCGTCGACACACCGACCACGTTCCAGAATTACCGCAAGGAAGCCGAGCGCCTGCTGCTGTGGGCCGTGATCGCGTGCGGCAAGCCGCTGTCGTCGCTCACGCACGAAGATCTGATCGTCTACCGGCAGTTCCTGCTCGCGCCCGCGCCGGCCGAGCTGTGGTGCGCCAACGGCGGACGCAAGCATCCGCGCGACGATCCGCGCTGGCGGCCGTTCTACGGGCCGCTGTCGGCGGCCAGCCAGCGGCAGGCGCTGGTGATCCTGAACGTGATGTTCTCGTGGCTCGTGCAGGCCGGTTACCTGGCCGGCAATCCGCTCGCGTTGTCGCGCCAGCGGCAGCGCCGGCCCGCACCGCGCGTCACGCGCCATCTCGGGCAACCGCTGTGGCAGTCGGTCAAGGAAGCGATCGCCGCGATGCCGCGCGACGACGCGCGGGCGGCCTTCCACGCGGACCGCGCGCGGTGGCTGTTCACGCTGCTGTATCTCGGCGGGCTGCGCATCACCGAAGCGGCCGACACGACGATGGGCCAGTTCTTCTGCCGGCGCGACGCGGACGGGCGCGACCGCTGGTGGCTCGACGTGACGGGCAAAGGCGGCCGGCAGCGGCTCGTGCCGGCCACCGACGAAATGATGGCCGAGCTGTCGCGCTACCGGCGCGCGCACGGCCTGCCCGCGTTGCCGTCCGACGGCGAGCCCACGCCGCTCGTGCTGCCGGTCGGCCAGGCGCACAAGCCGCTCACGCGCGCGGCGCTGCACCGGATCGTGAAGCAGGTGTTCCGGCACGCGGCCGACCGGCTGCGCGCGAACGGCGAAGCCGGCGAGCAGCAGGCACGTGTGCTCGAACAGGCATCCGCGCACTGGCTGCGCCACAGCGCGGGCTCGCACATGGCCGACGGCCGCGTCGACCTGCGGCTCGTGCGCGACAACCTCGGCCACGTGTCGCTCACGACGACGAGCCAGTACCTGCATGCGGACGACGACTGGCGGCATCGCGAGACGGAGGAGAAGCACCGGATCGGATGGTAGGCGCGCACCGGCCTGGCGGCTCCCGGCTCGCACGCCACGTCGGCGCTCAGTGATCGAGTTCGAGCCCGCCCAGGCCGCCGTTGCTGCGGCATTTCGCGCGGTCGCTTTTCGCCGGCACGTCGATCTGGCCGCACAGCACGTCGATGCGCTTGCGGTAGCTGTCGATCAGGCACTGCGTCGTCGTGCAGCGGTTACGCGTCTTCAGCCACGCCCTCTGCGTCGCCATGAACTGCTCGTGCTCGGGCGGATGCTCGACCGGATAGTTGCTGAAGTCGTCGAGCATGTGCTGGAAATCAGCGTTGAGCGCATCGTCGAGACGCGACAACGTCGGATTGGCGCAGATTTCACGCTCCACGAACGTGGACGCCTTCGTGCAGTTGAACGACGCGGCGTGCGCGCCGGTCATGCCGGCGACGACGGCCAGCGCAACGAGCCATGCTTTCATGTGGGTGCCGTAACGAAGAAAACGGCGGCCGCGGATCGGCTCGCCGTGGCGGACGAACGGGAATGCGCGTCGCCGGAAGCCCGTCGCCGGATGCCCGTCGCCGGTTGCCCGTCGCCACGATCCGGCAGCTTAGGGCAACGCGCATCGCAGTTCAATACGCGACACCGCTTCGCCGCACCCTCGCCGCTCGCCGCGCGGCACGTCACGCCCGATCAGTACACGCCCACCCAGTGCCCGGGCACCCACGCCCAGTGATTGCCGGCCCACCGGTAATGCCCCTTCGCCCAGCGATAGCCCGGCGCGGGCATCGGCGGCGGCGCCTCGACGACCGGCGCCGGCTGCGGCGGCCGCACGGGCTCGACCACGCAGGCGGACATCAGCGTCGCACTGGCCGCTACCAGCACGGTGAGCGAAACGGAGCGGATCTTCATCATCTTGCATTCTCCCTTTTGTGTCGTGAATGAATCGGCGCGGAAGCGGCAACCCCGCGCATCACGCCGTGCCGCGAATCAGCCCGCTCATCGGCCGCATCGCGCCGCTTTCGGCGAACAGCGCGGATGCGGTGCGGCGCGGATCGAGCCGCAGGCTTTCGGCGGCGGCGCCCGAGATCAGCGCGTCGAGCGACGCGGTCGGCTTCAGGTCGCGCCCTTCGTACAGGTCGCCCGGCCGCAGACCCGGCCAGTCGGCGATCACGCGGCCGCCCGCGACCGCGCCGCCCGCGAGCATCGCGACCGACGCCTGCCCGTGATCGGTGCCGCCCGTGCCGTTCGCGGCGGCCGTGCGACCGAACTCGGTCGCCACCAGCACCGTGGTCTGCTGCCATGCGGGCCCGAGGCCGTCGCGCAGCGCGGCGAGCATCGTGTCGAGCGCTTTCAGCTGATTCGCGAGCCGTGCGTTCTGCGCGCTGTGCGTGTCCCAGCCGCCCGTTTCGATCATCGCGATGCGCGGGCCGTCGTCGCGCGCAAGAAACGTCGCGGCGAGCTTGCCGACACCCGCCGGATCCTGCCGCGCATGCGCATCGCCGGCGAGGCCGCGCGCATCCATCGCCGATTGCCACAACGGGCCGAGCTGCGCGTCGGCCTCGTAGAGCGCCGACACGCGCGCGAGCAGGTCGTCCGGCGCGGCCGGCAAACCGGACGGCGCATACGACGCCGCCTGCACGGTGCCGCGCAGCGCGAGCGGCACGGTCGGTGCGAATGCGATCGCGCTTTCGCGTGTCGCCGGCAGCAGCGCGGCGAGCCGGTTCAGCCATCCGTCCTTCACCTGGTACGGCGCGCGGCCGCCCGTCTCGAGCACGTTCTGGCCGTCGAAATGCGAGCGGTCGCGATACGGCGACGCGATCGCATGAACGAACAGCGCCTGCCCGTCGCGGTACAACTGCGCGGTCTGCACGAGCGACGGATGCAGCGCGAACGTGCCGTCGAGCCGCGTCGCGGCCGCCGTGTCGATCGCCAGCGGGCCGCGCAGCGACGCATACGCGGGTTCGGCATACGGCACCAGGGTGTTCAGGCCGTCGGCGGCGCCGCGCTGGATCACGAACACGAAGCGCCGGTCGGTCTCGACGTTCGCGAACACGATCCGCGGCGCGACGAGCATCGCGCCGGCGCCGGCGGCCGCCACGCGCAGGAATTGTCGGCGGGACAGTGCCATGGTCATCTCCGTTGGAAATCGGGCGATACGAGCAGCAAGGCGAGCGACGTGGTCGCGCTTTCGGCACGCGACAGCGCGGTCGCCGTCGGCGCGCTCAACGAACCCGCGAGCAGCGTGTTGCCGAGCGTGCGCGGATCGAGCCGGTCGCCCGTGCGCGCGGCCAGCCGCTGCGCCAGCTCGACGCGGCGCACGAGCGCGTCGGGCGCGGCCCAGCTCGCGGCCACGTCGTCGTAGCCGGCCGGCGAGCCCGGCCGCCACACCGGCTGGCCGAGCTGCGCGAGCAGCGGCGCGGCCTTCAGGTCGCCTGTGTCGTGCCAGCCGAGCCCGCGCAGCGAAGAAACGGCCCACTCCCACGGCGTCTTGAACTTGCGGTTGACCGGCGACCACGCATCGGGCGCGTCGACGAGCGCGCGATAGACGGTCGGCAAATCGCCGCCGCTCGCGTCGAATGCGCGGGCGAGCCGGTCGGTCAGCGCGGGCGGCGGATTGTCGGCGACGAAATGACGGGCGAGCTGGAACGCGATATGCCGACCGGTCGCCTCCGAATGCGCGAGGTCGTGCAGGATCGCGCGGGCCTGCGATTCGCCGGGCTGGTCGTAGCTGCGCCCCATCACGGTCCGCACGCCGGGCTCGTGCAGTTTCGGGCGAAACACGAACGCGCCGGGCGCCGCATCGCCGGGCTGCGGGCCGCGCCCGCCGGCGATGCTCCAGCCGGTCAGCGCGCGCGCGAATTCCGTCACGTCGGCTTGCGTATAACCCGTGCGTACGCCAAGCGTGTGCAGCTCCATGATTTCGCGCGCGAGATTCTCGTTGAGCCCGCGCCTGCCCGACGGATTGCGCGCTTCGGCACGCAGCGCGGCCGGGCTGTCGGGGCCGACCGAGCGCGCCTGGTCAAGGAACAGCTGCATCGCGGGATGCTGCTCGACGGCGACCAGCATGTCCTCGAAACGGCCGAGCACGTGCGGGCGGATCGCGTCGCGTTCGAACGCGCCCGCGTAGGCCGCCACCGGCCCCTTGTCGACCGATACCGCGAAATGGTTCGCCCAGAAATGCACGAGACGCTCGACGAACGGCGCGGGCGTGTTCAACGCGCTGTTGACCCGCGCGACGACGGCGCTGCGATACGTGTCGTTGCCGTCACGCCGGATCGACTGCTCGGTCGCGCGCTTCGTTGCGGGATCGTCGCCGGTCATCGCATTGCGCGCGGTCGCGAAGCGCGTGGCGAGCGCCACCGCGTCGGGCTCGCCGGCCCATGCGGCCGGCCGCGCTTCGTAACGGTCGAATTGCGCGACGAGCGCCGCCTTCGGGTCGGCAGGCGGCGCTTCGTCGGCCCGCGCGCCGAGACCGAAGCGGTTCAGCGCGATGGCGGCCGGTGTGATGTCGTTCGGGTGGTCCATGACGGGGCTCTTGCGATGCGTACCCGTGTTAAACGTCGGCCGGCGGGAAATCCGTCGCCGGGAAGGCGAATATTTCGGGTTTGTCGTGCGGGGTTGAAAACGTGTGTGTCGGCGTTTGAGTTTCCTGCGCGGACTTGAATGCGTGTGTGTCGCCGTTCGAGTTTCCTGCACGGACTTGAATGCGTGTGTGTGTCACCGTTCGAATTTCCTGCGCGGATTCAACCGACGGTGGCAGCGCATCGACGGATCGCTCAGCCGCCGCAACGCGGCCCCGTGCCCCGCCGAGGGACGGGCACGCTTCGACATTCGGCCGACAGGCTTTCGCCCGCCTGACCGGCATGGCCCCGGCCGGAACGTGCGTCGGCCGAAACCCTGGATGGGTCGAATGCCGCGTTGTCGCCGATATCCGCCCGGCGCTTGCCGTTCCCGGAAAGCGGCCTAGACTCAATGGAATGTATCGCTCCGGGTCACGGAGGTAACGTCGTCCCGCCCCGGAGCAAGAATTCGACGCCACCGGAAATCGGCCATGACCAAGCTGCTCGCCATCCTGCTGCCGGCTCCCGTTGTCGCCTTTGCCGATCGATTCGCATGAAGGACGACGCGCGCGACCTCAAGCGCTACACCGGCGAAATCGTTCAGGTTGCCGAATCGCCTTGAACGCCGCGCGTCCGGTGGAACACGACGGGTCGGGCAGCCACGGCCCGGCACACTCGCGTCGACGTGGCGCCGCTACATTGAACAGGAGAAGCTGCCGCACTCCGGCCGGCCACGGCGGAATGCGCCGGCCACCGCTACGATGAATCCACTTCCCGTCAGCTTGCACGCGCGGTTTCGTTGCTTCGGTGCGAAGCGTCCGGCCCTGCGCCGGGCACGCGCGTGGCTGCTCGCCATGGCGTTTGCGCTGCACGGTTATCCCGCTCACGCGCAGGGTCAGCCGAGGGTCGTCGACGTCCCGACCCGTCCCGGGGTCACCCAGCGGTTTCTCTTCATCGCGCCGGATGCGCCGAAAGCCGCGGCCATCCTTTACGCCGGCGGACACGGCGGGCTGCAACTGGACCCGTCCGGCCGGTTCGGATGGGGCGCAGGCAACTTTCTCGTCCGCGCCAGGCAGCTGTTCGTGAATGACGGTATCGCTGTCGCGGTCATCGATGCACCGAGCGACCGGCAATCCGCGCCCTACCTCAACGGCTTTCGACTCTCGAAGGAACACGCCGACGACGCGCGTGCCGTGATCGCGTGGTTGAGGGAGCAACTGCACGTACCGGTCTGGCTGGTCGGGACGAGCCGCGGCACCCAGTCCGCCGCTGCGGTTGCGATCGCGCTGGCCGGCGGCGGCGGGCCGGACGGTATCGTGCTGACGTCCACCATCCTTCGTGAAGATCGAGGCGGTACCGCGGTCACCGACATGAACCTGGCCAGCCTCAGGATTCCGGTGCTCGTCGTTCACCACGAGAAGGACGGCTGCAAGCATTGCCCCGTGTCCGACACGGATACGCTGTTGAAGAAACTGGATGCGTCGCCGAAGGCCGAACGGATGATCGTGTCGGGCGGCACGTCCCGGGGCGATCCATGCGAAGCGTTCGCCTATCACGGCTTCAATGGCCTGGAGAGCGGCGTGGTCGACGCGATCTCCGCCTGGATGCTGGCACGTTGAACGTCCCAGTCGCGTCGGCCGTGGTCGCGGTCGCGGTCGCGTTGCGATCGTTCGCGAACGCGTGCCTGAAAGCATTGCCGACCGGTGTTCCGCGTACGCATTGCACAGCGCAGGAAAGGCGCGCCGCCGCACGTCCCCCACGCAGCATTTCCTTACTGACTCCCCGCCTCGCCCTGCTTTTTCTGCAACTTCGGCGGCAACCGCCAATTGCCGCTACGCCGCAACCCGTCGACGAACTTCGCGCGCTCGTCCGGCGTCAGCGTCGCCGCGAAATCGACGACGCTGCGCTCCACCTGCGCACGCAGCGCGGTATCGGCCGCACGCGTGCGGTCGAGCGCGGCGTCGATCGCCGTGCGATCGAGTTGCGGCGCGGCGAGCAGATCCAGCACGGTGATCCGGTCGTCGCGCCCTTCCCGCGCGAAATCGCGACCGTCCTTGCGTGCCGCCTTCAGCGCGGCGGCGAATTCCTGCTGGCGCGTGTCCGGCAACTCGTCCGCGGCGAAACGCAATGCGGTGCGCGAAGCAGGTGCGCCCGCGGCCCGCAGGTCGCGATGCGTCGAGAACCACTGATACGCGCCGCCGCCGATCGCGCCGAGCATGAATACGTTCAGCACGACCGAACCGACGAGAACGAATTTCCAGCCACGCTCACTCATTCATCACTCCAGTCCACGCTCGGTCCGCCGAACGTCGTTGTCAGGTAGCCCTGCTCGTGCGACGAAGGCGGCACGCTCCCGAGCATCAGCATCGACACCGCCACCGCGCCCGCGAGCGCGCCGGCCAGGCCCACGCCCGCGAATGCCGCGCCCGACCACCACACGGTGCCCCGCCGCCGCGTGCGCCGCGGGGCGGGCGCCGTCGCGACGATGCGCTCGACGAGCGCCGGCGCGGGCGGTGCGACCGTATCGTTGGCGAGCCACGCGTCGAGTTCGGCGGCCTCGTCCAGCGCCGCCAACGCGTCGCCCGGATGCGCGCGCGCCCATGCCTCGGCGGCCGCGCGCTCGCCGTCCGGCCAGCGCCGCGCATCCGAGCCGTACGCGGCGACGATGGTACGAAATCGTTCGGGTGTCATCGGATGTCCTCGCTAGGTGAATCGCCGGCCAGTTGCGCGCGCAAGTTTCGCCGCGCGCGCGCGAGCAGGCTTTCCAGCGCGTCGACGGTAATGCCCATCAGGTCGGCCGCCTCGATGTTCGACATGTCCTGATAGTACTGGAGCACGAGCGCTTCGCGCTGCCGCGCCGGCAACGCCGCGAGCGCCTGCCGCACGCGCGCGTCGCGCGAGCGGGTCTCCGCGCGGGTGGCCGGCTCCGGTTGCGGATCGGGCACGTCGGGCAACACGTCGACCGGTTCCTCGCGGCGGCCGCGCAAGCGGTCGTAGCACAGGTTCAGCACCACACGATGCAGCCACGTGTCGAACCGCGCCTCGCCCTCGCGCCAGCCCGGCGCCTGTTTCCAGATCCGCAAGAACGTCTCCTGTGCGACGTCCTCGGCTTCCGTGCGGTCGCCGAGCATGCGCGTCGCGAGTGCGAGCAGCCGCGGCAGCTTGCGCGCGACGAGCACGCGCACGGCCGACGCGTCGCGCGCGCCGACCCGTGCCACCAGCGCGGCGTCCGGATCGCCGTCGCTCAACGCGGGGCGCTCCAGCGCATCGCGCGTCTGTGCCGCGGCGCGCTCGTGAATGCGCCCGCCGTCAGACCGAAGCTCATCGTCGTGCTCTCCTTGCATGCGCCGCGCCATTACCCGGCCCCGCCACACCGGCGGTTCGGGATCGCCGCACGCATCGCGCACGGCATCGGCAAGGTCCGTTTCATCGGCATCCGTTTCAGGCCGCATGGCGATCGTGTCGATCGGTTCGATCGGATGCCGGCCGCCCGGTCGCGCGAGCGGCGGCCGGCGCGCTCAATATACGACGACCGGCGCGGGCCGGTAATAGGCCGGACGCGCCGGCACCACGACACAGCCGGCCAGCACGATGGCTGCGGCTGCCAGTATCACCACGGTTCGAAAGGGCATGGCTGCGACTCATGACGTTGCGGGAAGGCGCCGCCGCGCCGGCACCGCGTGCCGTGCGGCGGCATGCGCATCAGGCCCAGTGACCCGGAACCCAGCGCCACGCCGGGCCGCGCGCGGCCCAGTGGCCCGGCACCCAGTGATAACCGACGCGAACCACCTGCCAGTGGCCTGGAATCCAGACATAACGGCCCTGGCGCCAGTGCCAGTGGCCCTGGTCCCACACGTAGCCCGCGCGCGGCCCCGGCATCACTTCGACGCGAGGCGGCGGCGGCGCGTAAGGCGCGACGATGACGGCCTGCGCGAACGCAGCGGACGCAGCCAGCGCGGCCACGCATGCCGTGGCAAACCGCAACGGGATGGAAAGCTTCATGAAAGACTCCGATGTAGCAGGTATCGACCGGAAGCGGCCGTTCATGCGTTAAACGGCGCGGGTGATCAGAATCCGTCGCGATGTCGGCAAATAAATATCGGCCGAAGCGGACGCGCGCCGGCGCGGATGGGATGCCCCGATCCGCAAGCTCGGCAGGTGCCGGCGTTCCCGCGGGGTTGCCGTGCTGTCACAACCCGGCAAAACTGCGCTCCGACAATGTCCGGCACCGGGATCCCGCTCGTTTCCGGCCCACGCCCCGGCCACGCTTACGCACGGCCGGGCGGTTCCGCATCTCGCGTCTCCATCCACGAAAACACCGACCATGTCGAACCAGGACAACTCCCCGATCCAGCCGAACGAGCCCGCCGCGTCCGTCTCGCGCCGCGGCTTCCTGAAACTCGCCGGCGTATCCGGCCTCGCCACCGCCGCCGGTGGCCTCGCGGCAGCCCGGGCCGCCGCGTCGACCCCGGACGGCACGCCCGAACAGGTCCACCTGACGTGGGGCAACGACCCGACGTCGGAAGTCGTGATCTCGTGGGCATCGCTCGCGTCGGCCGTCAATCCGCGCGCGCGCATCGTCGCCGACGGCGAGCCGCCGCGCACCGTGCATGGCGTCCAGCGCCTGTACACCGACGGCCTGAACGGCGAGACCGTATTCGCGTACCACGCGCGCGTGCACGGCCTGAAGCCGAATACGCGCTACCGCTACGAGATCACGGCCGACAACGACAGCAATGCCGCGCAGCCGTTCTCCGCGAATTTCTCGACCGCACCGCGCGGCCGCGCGCCGTTCCGCTTCACGAGCTACGGCGACCTTGCGACGCCGAACGGTGCCTGGGTGCTGTCGTCGCCGCAGAGCCGCTTCGCGGTGCAGGCCGTCGAGCAGTTCCAGCCGCTGTTCCACCTGCTGAACGGCGACCTCTGCTACGCGAACCTGAACCCCGCGCACCAGCCCGAGGTGTGGCGCGATTTCGGCAACAACAACCAGACGTCGGCCGCCAATCGTCCGTGGATGCCGTGCCCCGGCAACCATGAGATCGAGTTCAACAATGGTCCGCAGGGGCTCGACTCGTATCTCGCGCGCTATACGCTGCCGGAAAACGGCACGCGCTTCCCGGGCCGCTGGTACAGCTTCCGCGTGAGCTCGGTGTTGTTCGTGTCGCTCGACGCCGACGACGTCGTGTACCAGGATGCCGCCGCGTTCGTCGGCGGCCCCGCGCCGCTCGTGCCGGCCGCGAGCACGGGCCGCCCGCCGATCGAGCCCGGCACGTCGTTCTACGTGCGCGGCTACAGCAACGGCGAGCAGACGCGCTGGCTCGAACACACGCTGCGTCATGCCGCGCACGACGACGACATCGACTGGATCGTCGTGCAGATGCACCAGGACGCGCTCAGTTCGTCGAAGACGGGCAACGGTTCCGACAAGGGCATTCGCGAAGCATGGCTGCCGCTGTTCGACCGTTACGGCGTCGACCTCGTGCTGTGCGGCCACGATCACGACTACGAGCGCAGCTACCCGGTACGCGGCTGCAATCACCGCGCGGGCGTCGATGCGACGACCGGCGAAGTGGTCGAGACGCTGCAGCCGCGCCCGGTCGGATCGAACGACCCGGACCGCACGACGTTCGACACGAGCCACGGCACGATCCACCTGATCCTGGGCGGCGGCGGCACCAGCGCGCCGCTCGACGTATACGGCGAGAACCCGGCAACCGGCTTTGCGCGGGCGAAGGTGTTCACGAAGCCGAACCGGCCGGTGCCGGGCACGGCGCCGAATACGTTCGTGCGCCAGCCGGCCGATGCGCTCGAGGATGCGATCTGGTCCGCGCGTCGCGATACGGGCACCGGCTACGGGATTGCCGTGTTCGACCACGACCCGGGCAAGCCGGGCGGGCATACGACGATCACGATGCGCTACTACCACGCGCCGGGCGCCGACCAGCACCCGACCGCCGACTACGCGCTGTTCGAGACGATCGAGCTGAGCAAGAAGCGCAACGACCGGTGATCGGTCAGGCGCCCGTTGCGACGGGCGCCTGACACTGCGCACGCGGGATTCGTTGCATGCGCAACGTCATGGGGCAATCAGGATGCCGCGGTTTGCGAAATAGCGGTCGAACGTGGCGCGCGGCATCGCCACGTTCCGCTGCGTGCGCACGTCGAACCCGGACGGGTTGTGGAACAGCCAGTCGCCGGTGTCGCGATTCGCGCCGAACACGAGCACCAGGTGCCCGCCCCGCGACGGCGGCTCGAAGCCGTCGTGCCGGATGCCGGGATGCACCGACGCCATCAGCATGTGCCCGTCATGCAGCTTCGGTTCGAGCGCGGCCGAATCGACTCCTTCCACCACATCGCCATCGATCCCGTAGCGCTCGCGCACCCAGTGCACGAAGGGCCGGTAATGCAGACGCTTGCCCGTGTCGCCGAGTTCGGGCCGGTAGACGCCGAACCCGACGGCCTCGCGTACCAGTTCGAGCAGCGGCACGATCGTGTTCGAGCGGTATGCGAGCAGCATCTTCAGGCACGCGATACCGCAGATGTTCGGGCTCCACTGCGCGTATTCCTCCGGCGTGCTTGCGCCGGAGCGATGCCACAACGGGTCGTCCTCCGCGCGCAATTCGCGGGACACGAACCGCGAAACCAGGTGCATCGATTCCCACTGCGAGAAATACGGCACTTCCTTCATGGCTTCCCTCCCTGAAAGCGCGATACGGGCGACTGGCTTCCACGAACACCTGACCAACTGCTCGATGCGAATCTGCCGCGCGACTATACCGCGATGGCGCACGGGAACCTGTCGTACGCCCGTCACAAGCCATTGCGCGATGACACGCGGTAGACTGCGCGCCTCGTACTCCGCCACGAGCGAGACGTTCGCGACCGTCAACTGCTTCGGCGAAGACGACGGGACGACGCCGTTCGACGGCGACAAGGCGTCCGGGGTCGGCGGCCGTGACATGTCGATCCCGGTGCGCGGCCGGCACACCGGGATCGAGGCCATCCGGATCGACGTACCCGTGGGTCCCGCGCAGGCGGAACCGAATCATCCGATAGCGAATTTGAATGTTGAAACAGGCAGGACGCATGAAGCGCAAGAATAAGGCAACGCTCGCCGGGCTCGGCGCGGTGTTGTTGTGGGCCTCCGTGGTCGCCCTCGTTCGTGGAGTCAGCGAAAGCCTCGGCGCGACCGGTGGCGCCGCGATGATCTATACGGTGGCATCCGTGCTTCTGCTGTTTTCGGTCGGGTTCCCCGACCTGAGCCGATTCCCGAAAAACTATCTGCTCTGGGGCGGGCTGCTGTTCGTCTCCTACGAGGTGTGCCTGTCGCTGTCGATCGGCTATGCCAGCAACGGCCGGCAGGCGATCGAAGTCGCGATGGTCAACTATCTGTGGCCGAGCTTCACGCTGGTCGCGGCAATCGTGTTCAACAAGCAGCGCGCCAACCTGCTGGTCGTGCCCGGCGTCCTGCTGTCGATGCTCGGGATCTGCCGGGTGCTCGGCGGCGACCAGGGGCTCGATCCGGCCGGCATGCTGCACAACGTCACGGACAATCCGCTGAGCTACGGCCTCGCGTTCTTCGGCGCGCTGATCTGGGCCGGCTATTGCACGGTGACGGCGCGCATTGCCGACGGCAAGAACGGCGTCACGCCGTTCTTCATGCTGGTTGCGCTGGCGCTCTGGATCAAGTTCGCGATCGAAGGCGGCGGCGGCATGACGTTCAGCCTGCAGGCAGCCATCTACATCGTGCTGGCGGCATCGGCGCTGGGGTTCGGCTATGCGGCCTGGAACACCGGCATCATGCACGGCAACGTGACGATCATCGTCGGCGCATCGTATTTCACCCCGGTACTCGCCGCCATGCTCGCCGCGACGCTGCTGCATGCGCCGCTGTCGATCGAATTCTGGCAAGGCGCGTCGATGGTATGCGGCGGGTCGATCCTGTGCTGGCTCGCGACGCGCGGCCGGCGCAACGCAAAAGCCGCGCCCGTGCGGGCCGGCAACGAAGCGCAGGGCAACAGACAGGGCTGACGAAACCGGGCGCGTTCGTCACGATGCAACTCGGAAGCACCCTGCGATCCCGCAACCCGTCGGCCACTCACTCGCGTCAGCTGCGCGACTCCAGTGCGATACGCACGGCGAGCCCCGCCAGCACCGTGCCCATCAACCAGCGCTGAACCGACGCCCAGACCGGCCGCCCCGCCAGAAAACCCGCGATGGCGCCGGCCATGCAGGCAATCAGCGCGTTCACGCTGACGCTCACCGCGATCTGCACGCTGCCGAGCGCCAGCGATTGCGCGAGCACGCTGCCGTGCCCCGGCAAAATGAACTGCGGCAGCAGCGACAGATACATCACCGCGATCTTCGGATTCGCGAGGTTCGTGACGAAGCCCATCGTGAAGAGCCTGGCGCGGCTATCGTGCGGCAGTTGCCTGACCTGGAACGCCGAGCGGCCGCCCGGCTTCAGCGCCTGCCACGCCAGGTACGCCAGATAAAGCGCACCGGCAAAGCGCAGCACGTCGTACGCATACGGCACGGCCAACACCAGCGCGGTGATGCCCAGCGCCGCGCACACCATGTAGAAGACGAACCCCAGCGCGACGCCGCCGAGCGACACCAGCCCGGCACGGCGGCCCTGGCAGATCGAGCGCGACACCAGGTAGATCATGTTCGGCCCGGGCGTCAGCACCATGCCGAGCGACACGAGTCCGAATGCAAGCAAGGTGGGCAACGCCGGCACGGCAATCTCCTTCGGGGCAAAGCGGTCAGGGGCGAGTTCGATCAATGTATTGCATCTCGACCACCACCGGCATGAATAAACTGCAAGCCGCCCATGAGCACTTTTCATCACACCGGCCGTTCGTTACCGGCTCCTTTTCGCGCGCGCGTGAATCGCCTTCGCCGCCTTCGCGCGTTGCGCGTCGACGAGCCGCACGAATGCATCGGCGATCGCATTGCCGGACGTGTTCCACGACAGCCGGACGGAACGGTGCAGCCGCGGCGAAAGCGCCAGCACGCGGCCGCCGAACGGGGTGTACGTGAGCGTGATGCGCGGAACGATCGACACGCCCATGCCGGCCTCCGCCATCGACAGGATGGTGCGCATCTCGACCACGTTGAACGCGGCGCGAAGCGGCGTGCCGCTGCGCGCGAAGTAATCCGCGATCACCGGCCCGCATCCGGCCTTCGAGAAAATGAACGGGGCCGCGGACAACTGCTTCGCCGACACGCTCTTGCGGCCCGTGAACATGCCATCCGCCGCCACCGCGACGAAGTCCTCGTCGAGCAGCGGCAGCGTGTGCGCGAAGGTCTTCGTGCCGGCCACCACGCCGACGTCGGCGGTACCGTCCTCGATCCACCCTTCGACTTCGCTGTCCGTGCCTTCGAGCAGCACCGCCGACACGCCCTGGTGCATCTCCTTCAACGCCTCGAGCGCAGGCACGACGAACGCCAGCGACACGCTTGGCAGCGACGCGACCACCAGCTTCCCTTCGAGCTTGCCGCGCGACACGCTGAACTGCTGGCGCAGCAACTGCGCTTCGCGCACCACGTTCTGGATGTACGGCCACAGGCGTTCACCCGCCGCCGTCAGGACGACCGGCTGCCGGTCGCGCCAGAGCAGCTTGACCTCCGTGATGTCTTCCAGCTCGGTCAGCGCATGACTGATCGCGGATTGACTGCGGCTCAGGCGGTCGGCCGCGGCCGTGAGCGAGCCGAGTTCGACCACGGCCGCCAGGGCCTGCAACTGCGCAAGCGTCATCGGGTCTCCTTGTTCCGGTGAATGCATATCGCGCATGAGGCGACACACGGTCATGAATTATATTGAACCGCGTACCTGATCGCGCCGACGATGCCGGCGGCATGCCGCGCCCCGCGCCGAATGCCCTCCGCAACGCTCGGGTAAGATGCATCCTCGAACCGCGCGTCGATTGCCTGCGGACGCGGCCGCGCAACGGTGCGGCGCCGTGCGATCGACGCCCGGTCAAGCCGATCCAGAACACATGCGTGCAACACGCACGCGCCGCAACGGGCTCCTTCGACAGCGCTCGCTGCCGGATATGCCGCGACAAGCCAATCCATGATGCATTTCAATCTGACAGAAGGTGTGCTGGTTTCCAGCCTGCAGGGGCTCGGCGCGTTCGATCTGGCCGGCATCGCCGTCGCGCTGCTGCTGGGCGGCATGGCCAAGGGAATCACGGGCATCGGCGTGCCGTTGATCGCGATGCCGATACTCAGCCAGTTCCTGCCGATCCGGCATGCGGTGCTGCTGCTGTCGATGCCGATCATCCTCGGCAACATTCCGCAGGCGCTGGAAGGCGGCCAGGTGCTGGCGACGGCACGCAAGATCGCCGCACCGATCGCGGGCACCGTGATCGGCAATATCGTCGGTGTCGCGATCCTGCTCTCGCTCAATCCGGGTCATGCGCAGGCGGCGTCCGGCGCACTGCTGATCGTCGCCGCGACGCTGATGCTCGCGGCGCCGAAGCTCAACCTGCCTCCCGCATGGCAGAAGCCCGTCGGCTTCGCACTCGGCTTCGGCGCCGCGCTGATGGAAAGCATCGCGTCGGTTCCCGGCCCGCTGCTCGCCACCTACCTGATTTCGTCCGGCGCGACCGGGCGCGCCTTCACGAAGCAGATCGCGATCATCCTCGTGGTGTCGATCGTCACGCTGCTCACGACGTTCAGCGGCGCCGCGCACGCGAGCGCCGCCGACCTCGCGATCTCGGCGGCGGCCAGCCTGCCGGCCATTGCCGGCATGTGGCTCGTCCGCCCGCTGCGGGACAAGATGTCGCCCCGGAGCTTCAGGATGGTCGTGCTGCTCTTCGTGCTCGTTGCGGCATCGCAGATGATCTGGAAATCGGGCGTGTTCCGGCACGGCGGATCGCACGTTACCCAGCTGGACCACACGCACGCGGTCAAGCAATGACGGGCGGCGGATTGCCATCGATCCCGCATGCGTTCTGAAAGCTGCCGAGCGTAGTATTCGCGGACCCGGCGTATCGCCGCGCCCGACGATGCGAACGATACGTCACCGACTGTCCTGCTCGCACGCCGATGTCCGCATCGGCGCTGCGACGCTTTCAGAGACCTGCAATGGAAACCTACGTGTTGCTCGGCTGCGGATTCGGCCTTGGCCTGTTGATCGCCATCTGGGGTATCTGGCAACTCAAGTAACGCTCGCCAGCCGCGTCCGTGCGCAAGCATTCCGTATGGAGACGGACGGGAAATCGTAGTGTGCGGCGCCACCCGTTTCTCAACTACTTCGCACTCCGACGCAGCCATCCGGCAGCTTCGGCTACCCGTGCCGGCTTCCGTTCGAAAGCAGGCGTGACCGAGCCGCCTCGAAGCGTGCGCACTCGGCTTTGAGCCAGTCCGAAAAAACCGTGGTGCGCGGATCGTCGGGATTGCGTGACAACAGCATGTAGCGCGCCGGCGCGCGCACGTGCCTGCCGAATACATCCACGAGCCGTCCGCTCGCGATCTCGTCGTGTACCAGCGCGGCGCGCCCCATCGCGACGCCCTGATGGTTCAGCGCAGCCGTGATTGCCAGGCTGGAGAAATTGAACTGCGGGCCGTCAAGATGCGCCATCCACGCAGGACGAACCGCCTCCAGCCACGTGCGCCACTCCACGAACTCGGGTGCGCCGCCCCACGGAGCCGCGTCGTGCAGCAGAACGACGCCGTCCAGCGACTCCCCGCCGGCAAAGGACGGATGCTGCGCCAGATACGCGGGCGTGGCGACCGGAAACAGGATTTCGTCGAGGATGGCCTCGGCATGCAGCCGCCCGTATTGCACCGGGTCGTAGCGCACCGCCACGTCGATGTCGTCGGTCTCCATGGCCTGACGATCCAGCACCTGAAACTCGGCCTTCACGCGAACCGGCACGTCCGGTTGCAGCCGATGAAATTCGGACAGGCGCGGCATCAGCCATTGCAGCGCGAGCGACGGCAGACAGCTCACCTGCAGCGGCGCGTCCGGCATGCCGAGCGCCTGAAGCGTGCGATGGATGTCGCCGAACGCGCTCGACATCGTTCCGAGCAGAGTCGCGCCCTTCTCGGTCAACTTCAGCCCGCGCGCCTGACGCACGAACAGCGGGTAACCCAGCCGGTCCTCCAGGTTCCTGATCTGCTGGCTCACGGCGCTTTGCGTCAGGTTGAACGCCTGCGCCGTCTTCGTGAAGCTCAGCAACCGGCCGGCCGTTTCAAAGCACAGCAACGCACCAAGGATCGAACCATCGAGTCGCATCGTTATAAGTCAGGCTAATGTATTCATTAGAAATCGGCGCTTTCGCGCAACCGGTTCGAATCGTAGCATTCAAGCCTGATTCGCCGTTCATCCGACGCAAGACCGATCCATGACCTTCACGCTCCAGCCTTCCGATCTATTAGCCAAGCTGCAATCGCGCCACCCCCTGCTGTGGCTGAACCCCCACGCCGGCAACCCGCTGCCGCACGACGCACCGGCGATCGACGCCATTGCGATGGCCGAAACGCGGTTGGCGCGCTGCGAACCGCTGATGGCCGAGCTGTTTCCCGAACTCGCGGGGAGCGCCGGAAAAATCGAATCGCCGCTGATGCCGGCAGACAGCCTGCAGCGCAGCCTGTCGCTCCCGTCAGACGAACACGGCGCGTGGTTCATCAAGCGCGACGACGCACTGCCGGTCGCCGGCTCGATCAAGGCGCGCGGCGGCTTTCATGAAGTGCTCGCGCTCGCGGAGTCGATCGCGATCGAACACGGCCTGCTCGAACCCGCGGGCGACCGACGGCTCCTCGTATCGACCGCCGCACGCGAACTGTTTGCCGCGCACACCGTCATCGTGGGCAGCACCGGCAATCTCGGCCTGAGCATCGGCGTGATGGCCGCCGCGCTGGGGTTCGAGTCGGTCGTCCACATGTCGACCGACGCGAAGCCGTGGAAGAAGGCGCGCCTGAGAGCACGCGGCGTTCGCGTGATCGAACATGACGGCGACTACGCGCAAGCCGTCGCGGCGGGACGCGCGCAGGCACGCCATCAGCCGCGCAGCCACTTCGTCGACGACGAAGGCTCGCTGATGCTGTTCCTCGGCTACGCGGCCAGTGCCCGGCATCTCGCCGCGCAGCTCGCCGGGACGGGCCGCGTCGTGGATGCGGCGCATCCGCTCTTCGTCCATATCCCGTGCGGCGTCGGCGGCGCGCCGGGCGGGGTCGCCTATGGTCTCAAGGCGCTGTTCGGCGAGCACGTGCATTGCTTTTTCGCGGAACCCGTCGCTTCGCCGTGCATGCTGGTCCAGCTGGCCGCCGGCCCCGGGAAGCCCGTTTCCGTCTACGACGCGGGGCTCGACAACCGGACCGAGGCCGATGGCCTGGCAGTCGCACAGGCGTCGCACCTCGTCAGCCCGCTGATGGCGTCCCAGCTGTCGGGCGTCTTCACCGTCAGCGACGCGCAGCTTTACGCGCAGTTGCTCGCGGTCCGGCGCGCGACGGGCGTGGAACTCGAGCCGTCGGCCGCCGCTGCCGTCGGCGGCCCCGGCTGGCTGGCACACTCCCCGGCCGGAAAGAACTACATCCATCGCCATGCGATCGACCTGCGCCGGGCGACGCACGTCATCTGGGCGACGGGCGGCTCGCTAGTGCCGCCGGAAGAACATCGCCGCTTCCAGTCGCATGCGAAAGCGCTCGCCGCTGCCGCACCCGGCGCGTGACGCGTCCAGCCCCGTTCCCGAAGACGCGTTAGACTGTCCGGATGGAACAATGCCGTTATTGCCAGAGAATCCGCGATGAATGGGATTGCCACGGTGACGAATGCCGCCGGGCAATCGCCAAAGCGCTGCGCCGGCAGCGCGCGGGCCTGCCCATGGTGCCCGATCGCATCCGCAACGAACTGCCGTCCGGCGCGCCGACCCAGCAGGTGATCGCCGTGCTGTCGCGCCAGCGCCTGCGCGCGCGCCGCGGCAACGAGGAACGCCGGGAACGCAAGGAAATCGACGACGACGTCTGACCCGTCGGCAACGCAACCCTTCCGCCGCCTCTCCACCCGCGCTTTCGCCACCCGGCACCTGTCCGCGTACGCCGTCCGCGTGGCGCGCATTCGCTCCGCTCCCTTGCAAATCCGGCAACATCGAATAGGGACGGAACGCGTATATCCCGGAATTATTACTCCAGCGACAACGATCTTTCACCAAAACTCACGTTTACCCTAGGTCGACCGGCGCCTACGATGTAATCAACCGCTTACGACATGGTGTCGAACGCGGAAAGCCAATAAACATCGGAGGTCATCATGAAATCGCTCGTTTCCGCAGTCGTTGCCGCTGTCGCCCTGTCCGCTTCGTTCGGCGCATTCGCCCAAAGCACCGTCACCCGCGCGCAAGTGAAGAACGAACTGGTTCAGCTCGAACAAGCCGGCTACAAGCCGAGCCAGGCGAGCCCGCACTACCCGGCCGACATCGAAGCCGCGCAAGCCCGCGTGCGCGGCGCCGACAACAGCGGCTACGGTGCGCAACCGGCCGCGACCGTCCAGGGCGGCGCACCGGCCGTCAAGGTGCAGAACCCGCGCGACTCGGTCTACTTCGGCCACTAAGCCTGCCGCCGCGCGCCTTCGCGCGCAGCCCGCACCATCAACGAGCCCGTCCCGCGACGGGCTCGTTGCGTTTGCATCGCACGTATCGTGCGGCCGGCCGTCACCGGCTTCCGCCCGACGCGACGCGGCCGGCCGCTTCGTCCGCCCCGCCGCTGGCGGCACGCCCGCTGCCGACCAGCTCCTGGTAGCGCACGTATGCGCATTGCGCAGACGCCTTCGCCGCGTACATCGCCGCGTCGGCCTTGACGAGCAGTTCCTCGGCGGACGCGCCGTCGGCCGGAAACTCGCTGACGCCGATGCTCGCGCCGACGGCCATGCGCCGATCACCGAACTCCAGTTCTTCAGCCATCACGAGCTGGATGCGCGACGCGACGTCGCCGATCACCGCCGGTGAGCGCACGTCCGCAATCAGCACGATGAATTCGTCGCCGCCGAGCCGCGCGACCATGTCGCCACCGCGCAGCACGAGGCTCAACCGCTTGGCGACCGCGACGAGCGCGCGGTCGCCGGCCGAGTGCCCGTGCTGGTCGTTGATCTGCTTGAAGCGGTCGAGATCGACGAACATCACGGCCAGCCCCTCATGCATCGCGGCCGCCCGCCGGATCGCGGCGTCGAGCTGCTCCATGAACAGCAGGCGGTTCGGCAGCGCGGTCAGCGCATCGTGGCCGGCGAGGTGCGTGAGCTCCCGCTGCTTCGCGCGCAGCATCGCGACCTGCGTGCGGATCTCGACGCGCATGCTGTCGAAACAACGCGCGAGCACGCCGATCTCGTCGGCGCGCCCGACCGGCAGCTGCTCGGTGGCCGGATCGTCGAACACGTGCGTCGCCGCGCGCGCGAGCGTCTGCAGCGGCCGCGTGATCGCACGCGCGAACAGGATCGCGAGAATGACCGCCATCAGGCTCGACACGAGCACCATCCGGATGATCCGCTCGCCGAGCACGCCGGCCGGCACCAGCACGTCGGCCAGCGGGCGCCCCATCCCGAGCACGACGAAGCGGTTGCCCTCGTCGTGCCCGAACGGCGTGCGCGAGAACGCGAACATCTGCCCCGGCGCATCGGCGGGATCGGTCAGGCCATTGAGGGTAACGTTCGTGCGTGCGCTGTCGAACAGCGCGCGCGTGACGGCGAAGCGGTCCTGCATCAGCACGCGCCGCCCGCGATCGAAGCCGAACGTCTGCGACGGATCGGGGTGCACGAGGAAATCACCCCACTCGTTCGCGAGATACACCGCGTAGTCTTCCGGCAGATCGCGCTCGAGCCGGTCGAACACGCGCGACAGTTCGACATCGACGACGAGTGCGCCGACTGTCTGGCCCGACGCGTCGACGACCGGCGTGCCCACGCGCAGGATCGGCAGCCCCTCGGCCGCGTGCGTTCCCGTCTCGTGGTTGATCACGATCGGCGACAGGTAGATATGACCCGGTGCCGTCGCGAGCGTATCGAATACGTAGGAAAACTGTCCTTTCTCCTGGAACGCACTGTCCGGCAGCACGACGATGCCGTGCGCATCGCGATCGACGCGAATGCGTTCGAGCCCGAAATCCCCGCGCGCGATCAGGCGAACCTGCAGGTATTCCGGGTGATTTCTCATGAAGCTGTAGAACACCTGCTCGAGCCGCGCGCGTGGCGCGCCATCCCGGTTGTCGCCGCCCGAGACCAGCGCGCACGACGGCATCTGCGCGAGCACGAGCGCATCGTCCGCGACGTCGGACAGCGCGGTGGTGAACCGTTGCCCGAGCAGTTGCGTCGACATCAGCAGGCTGTGCTGTGCCTCCTGCACGAGCATCGCGCGGTTCGCGCGATACGCGTAATAGCCGGTCGTGCCGGACGCGATCACGCCGATGCATGCGAACAGCACCGACAGTTTCGATGTGAGCCCGAGCCGGATCATTTTCCGAACCGCTCCGGACGGTCGCCCGACACGATGCGGCTCCACAGCGATTCGCGCCGCGCGATGTCCTCGACGGGCTGGAGCCAGACGAGATGCTGGTGCCCGGTGTCGAGGCCCGGCGGCGGCGCGAGCGTATTCGCGAGGCCCTGCCGTTCGGTCAGCAGCGCGCCGATCGCCGGTTCCAGCATGTAGTTGATCCATGCGAACGCGAGCTCGGGATGCTGCGCGCCGCGCGTGACGGCCCAGCAGTCGAGCCACGCGAGCGCACCTTCGTCCGGGATCACGTAGCCGACGTCCGCGCCGGCACGCCGCAGCAGTTCCACCTGCTGCGTGCCGTAATTGCCGAACATCAGCGCCGCGCGATGCTGGACGAACAGCGCGGTCGCCTCTTCAGGAAGCGTGTAGTACGTCAGCAGGTTGCGGCGCAGGTCGATCAGCTTGTACGCGACGGCGAGCGTCTGCGCGGGCGACAGGCGGAACGGATCGGGATAGCCGAGCGCCAGCGCCGCGAACGAAAAATTGTGCTGCGCGCTGTTGAAGTCGAGCACCTTGCCGCGGTAGCGCGGATTCCACAGCTCCCGCATCGAGCGCGGCGCGGCGGAAACCTGCTTGCGGTCGTAGATCAGCCCCATCGACGAATACGTAAACGGGATCGCATAGGTAGCCCCCTCTTCCACGAGCCCGTCGATCGTCGCGAGCTGCTGGAAGTTCGGCAACTGCAGCCGCCGGTTCGGGATGCGCGACAGGTCGATCGGCGCGAGCAGACGTTCGTGCGCGTAGCGCTGGATCTCGGCCGTGTTTGCGGCCAGCACGTCGTATGGCGGCGGCGCCGCGCTGTGCATCCGCGTCCACAACGCTTCGTCGGAGTCGACGAACGTCACTTCGACGCGTACGTGAAATTGCGCCTCGAACGCGCTGACGACATCGCTGTCCGCATAACCGGGCCATGCGAGCACGCGCAGCACGTTGTCGTTGACGGCTTCGGGAGAGGCGGCGAAAGCCGGCAGGCCGGGCGCGAGCAAGCCCAGTGTCAATATGATGAGCAGCCTGCGCACGGCGCCGCGGGCGCGCGTACGTGCGCCGATTCCCCTGACTAATCGGACCCCGTGTGAATCGCCCGGCTGCATTCGACGTCCTTTTTCGAGTCGATGCGATATCCCGCAACGAGACCATAAAACGCATCGCCGCGCAATCGGCAGAAGCCGCACGCAGCGCGTGCGCGGCGACGACGGCGCCGCTTCGCCGGCACATCGCCGCACACGCATGAAACGCCGTCGGGCGAGCGGCCAATGATCAGTCGAAAGCGCGCCGTCGTCGCTTCACCGGTTCGGGAACCGGCCCGTCACGCTTGCGCATCGCGATGTCCGTCGATGGCGCGCGGCACGCCCAGCGGATTCGCATCGCGCAGCGCATCGGGCAGCAGCGCATCGGGCACGTCCTGATAGCAGACCGGGCGCAGGAAGCGGCCGATCGCGAGGCTGCCCACCGATGTCGAGCGGCCGTCCGACGTCGCCGGATACGGACCGCCGTGCACCATCGCATGCGCGACCTCGACACCCGTGCCGAAGCCGTTCACGAGAATGCGCCCCGCGCGCCGTTCGAGCAGCGGCATGAATGCACGCGCCGCGTCGTGATCGCCGTCGTCGACATGCAGCGCTGTCGTGAGCTGCCCGTCGAGCCGCTCGACGAGCGCATGCATCGTGTCGAGATCCGGGCAGCGCACGACGAGCGATGCGGGGCCGAACACTTCGTCGTGCAACCCGGGCTGATGCGCGAACCGGTCGGCCTGCGTCGCGAACAGCGCCGCGCGGCCCGCATGACGGATCCCGTCATCGGCCGCCGCGCCGCGCGCAAGCAATTCGACACCGGCCTGCGCACCAAGGCGCACGACCGCCTCGTCGTACGCGCGGTGAATGCCGGGCGTAAGCATCGCAGCCGCGGGCAGATCGGCCAGCGTGGCGGCGGCGGCGGCCTCGAAGCGCCGCAGCGCGGGGCCGTCGACGCCGAGAATCAGGCCCGGATTCGTGCAGAACTGACCGACGCCGAGCGTCAGCGCCGCCGCAAATGCGCGGCCGATCGCCTCCGCGCGCGCGTCGAGCGCATGCGCAAACAGCAGCACGGGATTCACGCTGCTCATCTCCGCGTAGACGGGTATCGGCTGCGGTCGCGCAGCCGCGAGCGCCATCAGCGCGACGCCGCCGCCGCGCGAGCCCGTAAAGCCCACCGCCTGGATGCGTGGATCGCGCACGAGCGCTGCACCCACCTCGTAACCGTCGTCGAACAGCAGCGAGAACGTGCCATCCGGCATCGCACATGCCTCCACGGCTTGCTGAATCGCGCGACCGACGAGCGCCGACGTGCCCGGATGCGCGGGATGCGCCTTCACGATCACCGGGCAGCCGGCCGCCAGCGCCGACGCCGTGTCGCCGCCCGCGACCGAGAATGCCAGCGGGAAATTGCTCGCACCGAACACGGCGACGGGGCCCAGCGCGACGTGCTGTACGCGCAGGTCGACGCGCGGCAGCGGCTGACGCGCCGGCTGCGCGGGATCGATGCGCACGCCGACAAAGTCGCCCGCCCGCACGACCTGCGCGAACATCCGAAGCTGCGCGACGGTGCGGGCGCGCTCGCCTTCGATGCGCGCGCGCGGCAGACCGCTTTCCGCGACGCAGCGCTCGACCAGTGAATCCCCGAGCGCGAGCAGCCTCTCGGCGATCGTGTCGAGAAACGCCGCGCGCGCGTGCAGCGACGTATGCGAATACGCGTCGAATGCCTGTGCGGCCAGCACGCAGGCTGCGTCGACGTCCTGCGCCGATGCGCGGCCGAACACGGGGGCAAGTACCGCGCCGGTCGCCGGGTCGATCGCCTGGAATCCCGCGGCGCCGGCCGCGCTGCGTCGACCGATCAGGGAAGCGCCAGAAATCTGCATAAATCGTCCTCGTTGAACATCGTTGAATCGTGAAATCGTTGAACCGTGCCGTCGCGCGCAGCGCTCAGCGGCCCCAGCGCAGCACAAGCGGATCGAGCGAGCGGGCGATCCGCAGCAGGCTCGCGCGCGTGTCGGGATGCATCGACGGCAGCGGATGACGCACGGCGTCCGACGCGATCACGCCGCCCGCCTTCATCAGCACCTTCGCGGTCGCGATGCCGCCTTGGCGGTTCTCGTGATTGATGAGCGGCAGCCAGCGCCCGTACTCGCGCTCGGCTTCGTCCGCACGGCCGGCCGCCCATGCGTCGACGATCCGGCGGATCCCGTCCGGATACGCGCCGCCCGTCATGGCCCCCGTCGCGCCTGCTTCGAGATCGGCCATCAGCGTGATCGCCTCCTCGCCGTCCCACGGCCCGACGATCGCGTCGCCGCCGAGCGCGATCAGCTCGCGCAGCTTCGCGGCCGCCTGCGGCACCTCGATCTTGAAGTACGACACGTTCGGAATCTCGATCGCCATCCGCGCGAGCAGCGCGGCAGGCAGGTGCGTGCCGCTCGCCGGCGCGTCCTGGATCATGATCGGGATGTCGATCGCATCGGAGACGCTGCGGAAGAACTCGACGATCGCCGCCTCGCCCGCGCGAAACGTCGCACCGTGATACGGCGGCATCACCATCACCATCGCGGCGCCCGCGTCCTGCGCGCGGCGGCTGCGCTGCGCGCACACGGTCGTGCCGAAATGCGATGTGGTGACGATCACCGGCACGCGGCCGGCGACGTGCTCGAGCACACAGTGCATCACCGCATCGCGCTCGTCGTCGGCGAGCGAGAACTGCTCGGAGAAATTCGCGAGCACGCACAGGCCGTTCGATCCCGCATCGATCATGAAGTCGACGCAGCGGCGTTGTCCGTCGAGGTCGAGACGGCCGTCGTCGGTGAAGATCGTCGGCACGACGGGAAACACGCCACGAAAGCGCGCGGATGAAATGTTCGGTTGCATCAGTGGCACTCCTTGCCGCAGAGGATTCAAATCAGGTGATCGCGCCGATCTGCCACGGCACGAATTCGTTCTGCCCGTAGCCGTGCAGCTCGCTGCGCGTCGCGTGGCCGGACGCCGCGTCGAGCATCATCCGGAACAGCGTCGCGCCGAGCGCGTCGATGCGCGCGCCGCCGTCGAGCACATCGCCGCAGTTCAGGTCGATGTCGTCGGCCTGCCGCCGCCACAGCGCGCTGTTGGTCGCGAGCTTCAGCGACGGCGTCGGCGCGCAGCCGTATGCGGAGCCGCGCCCCGTCGTGAAGCAGATCAGGTTCGCACCGCCCGCGACCTGCCCGGTCGCGGAGATCGGGTCGTAGCCTGGCGTATCCATGAACACGAGCCCTTTCGCGCGAACGGGCATCGCGTATTCGTAGACGTCGACGAGATTCGTGCTGCCGGCCTTCGCGATGCCGCCGAGCGATTTCTCCAGCACGGTCGTGAGACCGCCCGCCTTGTTGCCGGCCGACGGGTTGTTGTTCATCGCCGCGTGATGGCGCGCGCAATAGTCCTCCCACCAGCGGATCCGCGCGACCAGCTTCTCGCCGACGTCGCGCGACTCCGCGCGGCGCGTGAGCAAATGCTCGGCGCCGTAGATCTCCGGCGTTTCGGACAGGATCGCGGTGCCGCCGTGCTTCACCAGCAGGTCGACCGCCGCGCCGAGCACGGGGTTCGCGGTGATGCCCGAATAGCCGTCGGAGCCGCCGCATTGCAGGCCGACCGTCAGGTGGCTCGCATCGACGGGCTCGCGCCGCACGTCGTTCGCGGCGGCCAGCATCGACTCGACGAGCGCGATGCCCTTCTCGATCGTCTTGCGCGTGCCGCCGCTGTCCTGGATCGTGAACGTGCGCAGCCGCGCGTGCTCCGTCAGCCCCTGGGTTTCGAGCAGGCGCGGAATCTGGTTGGTTTCGCAACCGAGCCCGATCACCAGCACGGCCGCGAAATTCGGATGGCACGCATAGCCGCCGAGCGTGCGCTGCAGGATCGCGAGGGCGTCGCCGTCGGGGTCGACCGCGCAGCCGACGCCGTGCGTCAGCGCCACCACGCCGTCGACGTTCGGATACGCGGCGAGCGCGTCGGGGTGGATGTCGCGGCGGAAATGATCGGCGACAGCGCGCGCGACCGTCGCCGAGCAGTTCACCGACGTCAGGATGCCGATGTAGTTGCGCGTCGCGACCCGGCCGTCGGCGCGCACGATGCCGTCGAACGTCGCGCGCTGCGCCTCGGGCACGAACGCGGTATCGCGGGTGCCTTCGCCGAACGCGTAATCGCGCGCGAACTCGCCCATGTCGAGGTTGTGCGTGTGGACGTGCTGGCCGGGCCGGATCGGCTGACTCGCGAAGCCGATGATCTGGCCGTAGCGGCGCACGGGCGCGCCGGCGTCGATCGCGCGCGTCGCAATCTTGTGACCGGGCGGGATCAGCCCCGCGACGCTCACGCCTTCGTCGTCGAGGCGCGTGCCGCTGACGAGCTGCTCGACGGCGATGACGACATCGTCGGCGGGATCGAGCCGGATCGCGCGCGTGCGCGACGCGGCCGGCGGCTGCCGGGTTTCGGTGGGAAGTGACGACATGGTTCGGTTCCGGTTGAATCGGGCGACGGGCTTCAGTCGAGGCCCCGGTCGCGGTAATCGATGAGGCTCGCGCAGACGGCCAGGCCGAATGCCGCGACGACGAAGAACATCAGCGCAAGGAAATAGGTGCCGGTGAACTGCACGATGAGGCCGATCAGGATCGGCACGATGACGCCGACGATGTTGCCGCCGAAGTTCATCGCGCCCGCGAGCAGGCCCGCCCGGGACTGGCCGCCGAGCGCCGCCGGCACGCCCCAGAACATCCCGCACCAGCGGATGAAGAACAACGCGACCGACAGCAGCACGACGACGCTGACGAGCCCCGTCGCGAAGCTCACCGCGAGGATCGCCGCGGCGGACGCGAGGCCCGCGACCGAGAACATCGCGCGCATCACGCGGTTCGGCGCGCCGCCGGCCGCACGCCACTTGTCGGCGAGCCAGCCGCCGAACAGCTCGCCGACGAAGCCGCACATGAAGATGATGAAGGTCGCGCCGCCCATCTGCTTGAGGTCGAAGCCGTGCGCCTTGTGCAGGTAGCTGGGCATCCACGTCATCAGCCCGTAGAACACGCTGTTGTAGCAGGCCCAGCTCGCGAACATGAACAGCACGGAACGGTCGCGCAGCAGTTCGCGAAACGGCACGCTGCCCTTCGGCTCGCCCGCGCGGGCCGCGGCCGCATGCGCGGTCACGTGCTCGAGCTCGGCCGCGTTCACGCCGGCATGCTCGGACGGATGGTTGCGGATGTACCACCACGCGAAGATGCCGACGACGATCGTGCCCGCGCCCGCGACGACGAACGCGAGCCGCCACGAGCCGAGGCCCGCGATCAGCGCGGTGATGATGATCGCACCGCACGCCGAGCCGAGCGGCGCGCCGCCGTCGAGCAGCGCGGCGCCGCGGCCGCGCTCGGCCGGCGTGAGCCACGTACCCGCGAGCTTCGCGCCGGCCGGCATGATCGGCGATTCGGCGATGCCGAGTCCGAGCCGCGTCAGCAGCAGCGGCACCCAACTGAAGCACGCGGCCGCGACGGCCTGACATGCGCCCCAGCCGATCGTCGCGAGGCCGACGATGGTGCGCGCCTTGAAGCGGTCGACCAGCAGCCCGCTCGGGATCTGCATCAGCGCGTACGTCCAGAAGAACGCGCTGAGCAGCACGCCTTCCATCGCGGGCGACAGGCTGAATTCGGTCGAGATGATCGGCAGCGCGACGGACAGCGACGCGCGGTCGATGTAGTTGATCGACGACAGCAACAACAGCAGCCAGAAAATCCGCCAGCGCACGGCCGTCGGCGCGGCGGTCGAGGCATGGGCCGTCGGGCGGGGTCCGGCTGAGTCTTCGAGGTGCATACGTGTCTCCAGTGGGAATGGGTCGCCGGTCACGCTTTCTTCGAAGCGTTGGCCAACTAATATATTAGTTGGCGATTATAGAGATACCTTCCGGTGCCGATACGGGGGTAAACCCCGGAATCGATCGATCGAGAATCCGCCACCGATCCGCCGAAATCGGTATGCGCACTAATATACTGATCGACCGGCACCCACCGAGGACGCCGGTCGCCTGCCACCCTCTAGCCCATTCATGAAGTCAGAACGCACCACCCAGGACACCTTCATCGCCCGCCTGATCCCAGCCGAATTCACGCTGGACCGCTCGCAGGCCCTGTCCGTGCAGATTCACGCGCTGTTGCGCGACGCGATCGTGACGATGACGCTGCTTCCGAACGACGTGATCTACGAGCGCGCGATCGCGGAGGCGCTCGGCGTGTCGCGCACGCCCGTGCGCGAGGCGCTGCTGCAGCTTGCACGCGAGGAGCTCGTGCTGATCGCCGCGCAATCGGGCACCTTCGTCGCGCCCGTGAAGCGCGAGCAGTTCGTCGAGAGCGCGCTGATCCGCAAGGTGCTGGAAACGGCCGCGATCCGCCGCGCGGCCGAAGTCATCAGCGCGCGCGAGCTCGAACAGCTCCACGACATCCAGGATGCGCACCGGCGCGCGATCGAACGCGGCAACGCGGTCGCGGCGATCGCGTGCGACAACGCGTTTCATGCAACCGTCAGCGCGACCGCCCGGCTACCGCGCGTGCAGCAGCTCGTCGAGATCGTGCGCGCGCCGATCGACCGTGTGCGGCACGTGACCGTGCGCGATCCGATCGTCGGCGAGGTCACGCTTGCGCAGCATCAGAAAGTGCTCGACGCGCTCGAGCGGCACGACGCCGATGCGGCCGAGCGCGCACTGCACGAGCATCTCGACGATGCGTACGCACGGCAGCAGCGCGCGTATGACGAGCATGTCGCGTTGTTCGAAGGGCTTTGATGGTGGTAGCGGCGGCCTGAAACGCGGCCCGCGGCAGCGGGCCTGTCGCACCGCTCGCCTGCTGCCGGCGCGCTAGCGCCACGCTTGCGTGAACTCCGCGATCACGCGCGACAGGTGCGCGCGCATCGCGTCGCGGGCCCCTCCCGCATCGCGCGCCATGATCGCCGCGAAGATCCGCTGGTGATCCTCCTGCGACGCCTCGCGCAGCGCGGTCGAGTGAAAGTGCTCCTCGATCTTGTCCCACAGCGGATCGCTGCGCGCGCAGTCCCACATCGCGGTGACCATGTGCAGCAGCACCGTGTTGCCGGTCGATTCCGCGATCCGCAGGTGGAACTGGCGATCGGCCGCGTCGTATGCAGCCTTGTCGTCCATCTGCTCGCGCATCGTCGTCAGCGAGAAAAACAGGCGATCGAGATCGGCATCCTTGCGCTCGGTCGCCGCGAGCGCGGCAACCTCCGCCTCGATCAGCCCGCGCGCGCGCAGCGTCTCGATCGGCCCCGGGCCGCGCGGCACCTCGAACGTCACCGGCCGCGCGGCATCGGCCGCCGACACGTAGATGCCCGAACCGATCCGCACCTCGACGATCCCCTGCACTTCGAGCGCGATGATCGCCTCGCGCACCTGCGTGCGGCTCACGCCGAACTGGTCGGCCAGGCTGCGCTCCGACGGCAGCCGCGCGCCGGCTTCGAACGCGCCGGCGGCCACCATCGCGTGAATCTGCCGCGCAAGGCCGATATAGGAGCGGTCCGCGGCATCGGTGTCGCGGTTGGCGGGCAGGCTGGAAAGATCGGTCATCGAAAGGCTCTCAACAAGCTGGCCGGCGCCGTCGCGGCGCCGGATCGCCAAAATGGTACACCAATTCCGGCCCGCATCCGGTTCGGCCTGTCGGCCAGCTCGACTGGACGCTCCCGGAAGCGTCGTTCCGGCCAATCCTGAATCGGACAACTGGTAAACCACTATCCCACACAACTGGCATACCAATCATAATCCGCACACCGACGACGGGCCGGCACACTGCCGCCCGGTCGCCCGATGCATGAACCGCCAGCCAGGAGCCGCTCCAGTGAAGATGTCTTTCCGTTGGTACGGCGAGTCCGATCCGGTCTCGCTGCAATACATCCGCCAGATCCCGGGCGTCACGCACATCGTGTCGGCGATCTACGACGAACCGGTGGGCGAAGTCTGGCCCGCGCACACGATCGACGCGCTGAAGGCGACGATCGAACGCGCCGGCCTGCAGTTCGAAGTCGTCGAATCGGTGCCGGTGCACGAGGACATCAAGCTCGGCAAGCCGGGCCGCGACCGCCTGATCGACAACTACCGTCAGACGATTCGCCACCTCGGCGCGGCCGGCGTGCGCGTCATCTGCTACAACTTCATGCCAGTCTTCGACTGGACGCGCACCGAGCTGTCGAAGACGCTCGACGACGGCTCGACCTGCCTCGCGTTCAGCACCGATGCGGTCGACCGGATCGATCCGGACGACGGCATCGCGCTGCCGGGCTGGGATTCGAGCTACCGGCCCGAACAGTTGCGGGCGCTGCTCGCCGAGTATCGCGACGTCGACGAAGCGGCGCTGTGGGCGAACCTCGAATACTTCCTGAAGGCGATCGTCCCGGTCGCCGAGGAAGCCGGCGTGAAGATGGCGATCCACCCCGACGATCCGCCGCGCCCGATCTTCGGGCTGCCGCGCATCGTGAAGAACCGCGACGATCTCGCGCGGATCGTGCGCATCGTCGACACGCCCGCGAACGGGCTGACGCTGTGCTCGGGCTCGCTCGGCGCGGGCCCGCAGAACGACGTCGAGGCGCTCGTGCGCGAATTCGGCGCGATGGGCCGCATCCACTTCGCGCATATCCGCAACGTGAAGGTCGACGCGAACGGCGATTTCGAGGAAACGGCACACCTGTCGAGCTGCGGCTCGCTCGACATCGCCGCGATCGTGAAGGCGTACCACGACACCGGCTTCACCGGCTACGTGCGCCCCGACCACGGCCGCATGATCTGGGGCGAGACGGGCAAGCCCGGTTACGGCCTCTATGACCGCGCGCTCGGCGCGGTCTACCTGAACGGCCTGTGGGAAGCACTCGCGAAGTTCGACCGCACGCCGTCGCCAGTCACCCGATAACCCGCCCATCGCGGCGGCCGGCGCAGCGGATCGCCGGCCGCCCGTCACGACATTCCGCGCGGAGACACCGCATGCCACGCATCCGATGGGCCATGATCCTGATGTGCTTCCTGGCCAACGTCATCAACTTCATCGATCGCGCGAACCTCGCGATCGCGGCGCCCAGCATCCGCGCCGACCTCGGCCTCGACGCGGTCGGCATGGGGCTCGTGCTGAGCGCGTTCTTCTGGACCTACGCGTTCCTGCAGTTGCCGGCCGGCTGGTTCATCGACAAGGTCGGCGTGCGCGTGAGCCTCGCGCTCGCGGTCGGCTGGTGGTCGGTGTTCACCGTCGCGACGGGCGCCGCGCGCGGCCTCGCGCAGCTCGTCGGCGTGCGGCTGATGCTCGGCGTCGGCGAAGCGGCTGCGATCCCGTCGTTCGCGAAGGTCGCGTTCAACTGGTTCCCGCGCAGCGAACGCGGGCTCGCGAGCAGCATCTTCGACAGCGGCTCGCGCGTCGGCTCCGCGCTGTCGCTGCCGCTCGTCGCGTGGCTGATCTCGATCGTCGGCTGGCGCGGGTCGTTCGTGATCACGGGCGGCATCGGCATCGTGTGGGCGCTGGCGTGGTGGTTCGTCTATCGCGACCCGGAACGCTATCGCGCGATCGCGCCTGACGCCGTCGATGCCCTGCTCGCGCAGCGCGGCGCACCGGCCGTTGCGGCCGCAACCGACGGCCCGAAGGTGTCGTGGCTCGACCTGTTCCGCTATCGCACCGTGTGGGGCATGATGATCGGCCTGTTCTGCCTGAACTTCGCGATCTACTTCTTCATCACGTGGTTCCCGAGCTACCTGCTGCAGTCGCGCGGCTTCTCGCTCGCGTCGCTCGGCACGTGGGGCATGCTGCCCGCGCTGCTCGCGATTCCGGGCGGCTGGCTCGGCGGCTACGTGTCCGACAGCCTGTTCCGCCGCGGCTGGAGCGCGACTGCCGCGCGCAAGACCTGCCTCGTGCTCGGGATGCTGCTGTCTTCGTCGATCGCGCTGTCGGCCTTCGTCGAGAACGTCTGGGCGTGCCTTGCGCTGTTCGCGCTCGCGTATGCCAGCCTGTCGTTCGCGGGCGCCAACGTATGGACGCTCGTCGGCGAAGTCGCGCCGACGCCGGCGCATGTCGCGTCGCTCGGCGGCATCCAGAATTTCGCGGGCAATCTCGCGGGGATCTTCATCACGACGTTCACGGGCGTGATGCTGTCGATCACGAAGGGCTCGTTCGTCGTGCCGCTCGCGGTGGCCGGTGCGTTGTGCGTGGTCGGCGCGCTGTCGTACCTGTTCATCGTCGGCAAGGTCGAGCCGCTGCCGCCGCTACGCGGCGGTGCGAACCGGCGGAACGTGGAGCCGAACGCGGCCTGACACGGCAGGAACGCGCGGCCGACACGCGTGCACTTTCCTTTTCGGGCCGCGCATCGGACAATGAGCCGCGCCCGCCGGCGCGGTGCCAGTCCGGCCCGCGCGTGGCGACGGCGCGCACCACCCTCGCCGATGAAACGCTACGAAACCCTCGCCCACACGATCGCCGACGACATCCGCAACGGCAACCTCGCCGTCGGCACGCGCCTGCCGTCGCTGCGGCAGATCATCGCGCAGCACGGCGTGAGCCAGTCGACGGTGTTTCGCGCGTACTACCTGCTCGAACAGTGGGGGCTGATCCGCGCGCGCGAACGCTCGGGCTACTACGTCGCGCCGGGCGCGACGCCGGAGGCGGGCCCGGCGCCCACGCGCCGCGCGAAACGGGCCGGCGCCACGCGCAAGGTCGACATCAGCAGCCTCGTGTTCTCCGTCCTCGACGCAGCCACGCAGCCCGGCATCGTGCCGCTCGGCTCCGCATTCCCGTCGCCGCAACTGTTTCCGTTGCCGCGCCTCGCTAAATCGCTCGCGCAGGCCACGCGGCTCGTCAGCCCGTGGAGCACGGTCGTCGACCTGCCGCCCGGCAACGAGGCGCTGCGCCAGCAGATCGCCCGGCGCTATCTCGCGACGAGCATCTCGCAGCCCATCGACGAGATCGTCGTCACGAACGGCGCGCTCGAGGCGCTGAACCTGTGCCTGATGGCCGTCACGCGGCCCGGCGACGTCGTGGCCGTCGAAGCGCCCGGCTTCTATGCGGCGCTGCAGGCGATCGAACGGCTCGACCTGCGCGCGGTCGAGATTCCCGTCGATCCGCGCACGGGCCTCGATCTCGATGCGCTCGCGAACGCGCTCGACCGGCACGACATTCGCGCGTGCTGGTTCATGACCAATTTCCAGAATCCGACCGGCGTCACGCTGTCCACCGAAAAAAAGCGTGCGCTCGTCGAAATGCTCGCCGCACGCGACGTGCCGCTGATCGAGGACGACGTATACGGCGAGCTGCATTTCGGCCCCGACTACCCGCTGCCCGCGCGCGCGTTCGATCGGCACGGCCTCGTGATGCACTGCAGCTCGTTCTCGAAGACGCTCGCGCCCGGCTACCGGATCGGCTGGGCCGCCGCCGGCCGGTTCGCGGAGAAGGTGCAGCGGCTCAAGCTGATGACGACGCTGTCGGCCAGCATTCCCGCGCAGGCCGGCATCGCGAACTATCTCGAGCACGGCGGCTACGACCGGCACTTGCGCAAGCTGCGCGGCGCGCTGCACACGCAGCTCGACCGGATGGACGACGCGCTGCGGCGCTGGCTGCCGGCCGGCGTCGAGTGGGTGCGCCCCGAAGGCGGCTATTTTCTGTGGCTCGCGTTTCCCGACGCGATCGACGCGATGGAACTGCATCGCCAGGCGATCGCACGCGGGATCAGTTTCGCGCCGGGGCCGCTGTTTTCGGCCGCGCACGGCTTCGAACGTTGCGTGCGCGTGAACTTCGGCCATCCGTGGAGCCGCGACATCGAACGCGCGATCCGCGTGCTCGGCGAGCTGGTCGCGCAGCCGTCGGTCCGCAAGGGCGATTGAAGCGCACACGGTGCGCCGCCTGCGTCACGACCCTGCACGCAACCCGTGCGCGGGTTACAGTGCTGATCCCGCCGCCTCTTCATGATTTCCCATGAGTCAACTGCCCTACCTCGATCACGACGCGCTGTTGAAACTGGCCACCGACGCAGCGCACGTCACGCAGCCGTGCACCTGCACGAAAACGCCGCTCGCCGGATGGACGACCTTGCCGCTGTCGCTGCAGGACGCGCAACTGACCGAAGTCGCCACGCTCACGCCGCCGGGCGAGGCTGAGCCGACCTACGCCGAATATCATCCGGCCGGCACGCGCTACGCATCGGACGACGCGCCGATCGCACTGCGCCATTTCCCGTACAACCGCTGCACCGTGAGCCGCTGCCGCGCGTGCAGCCGGCTGTTCCTGCGCTACCAGGAAGGCGGCGGCTACTTCATCGACCAGCGCATCCGCGCGCTCGATCCGGCGCTCGTCGTCGACGCCGACGCGTAAGCACCCGTCACGGGCATGCACGCATGCCCGGCCCGCGCCGGCCTGCACCGGCATCTCGCAGGCCTCTCGCCGGCCATCTGCTGCGCCCTTTTCGTCCCGATCTGCTGCTTGTCCCGCCGCCCCGCGTTCCCTACGCTGTCTCCGGTTGCCTGACACCCGTCGCAACGCCCTCCCGAGCCGTGCGCATCGTGCCGTGGCTCCTCTCGCGTATCACGTCATGTATCGATATACCGTTTTCGACCGGGCGCTCGTGCACAGCCGCGCCGCCCAGTTTCGCGACCAGCTCGAGCGCTGGCAGCTCGGCACGCTGAGCGAAGACGCGTTCCGGCCGCTGCGCCTGCAGAACGGCTGGTACGTGCAGCGCCACGCGCCGATGCTGCGCGTGGCCGTGCCCTATGGCGAACTGTCCAGCGCGCAGCTGCGCGTGCTCGCGCGGATCGCGCGCGACTACGATGTGCCCGACGATGCCACCTACCGCGCCGCATACGACGCGCAGGCCCTGCTCGGCACGCTGCGCCTGCCGACCCGCAGCGCGCATTTCACGACGCGCACCAACGTGCAGTTCAACTGGATTCCGCTCGCCAGGGCCGCCGACGTGATGGACCTGCTTGCGACCGTCGACATGCACGGCATCCAGACGAGCGGCAACTGCATCCGCAATATCTCGTGCGACGAGCGCGCCGGCGTCGCGCCGGACGAGATCGCCGATCCGCGCCCGTTCGCCGAAGTGATGCGCCAGTGGACGACGCTGCACCCCGAATTCGCGTTCCTGCCGCGCAAGTTCAAGATCGCGATCACCGGGGCGGCCGAGGATCGTGCCGCGACCGACTGGCACGACGTCGGCCTCAAGCTCGTGCGCGACGACACGGGCGCACTCGGCTTTCGCGTGAGCGTGGGCGGCGGGATGGGCCGGACGCCGACGATCGCGACGCTGCTGCGCGCGTTCCTGCCCTGGCAGCACGTGATGAACTACATCGAGGCGATCGTCCGCGTGTACAACCGCTACGGACGGCGCGACAACAAGTACAAGGCGCGCATCAAGATCCTCGTGAAGACCGAGGGGCAACGCTACATCGACGACGTCGAGGAAGAGTTCCGCCAGATCGTCGAACACGACGGCGGGCCGCACACGATCGCCCAGGTCGAGTTCGACCGCGTCGCCGCGTCGTTCGTCGCGCCGCGGCTCAAGCCGCGCACGGTCAGCCTGCGCGACGCGAACCTGCGCGTGTCGGCCCAGGCGGCACACCACCCGGCCTTCGCGCGCTGGCTCGCACGCAATGTCGCCGATCACCGCGACCCGGCGCTGCGCATCGTCACGCTGTCGTTCAAGCGCCGCCTGCAGGCCCCGGGCGACGCATCGCCGGACCAGCTCGACGCGCTCGCCGATCTCGCCGACCGTTTCTCGGCCGGCGAGGCGCGCGTCACGCATACGCAGAACGTCGTGCTGCCGTGGGTGCATGTCGACGACCTGTTCCCGCTGTGGGAAAACGCCCGCGCGATCGGGCTCGCCAGCGCGAACGTCGGACTCCTGACGGACATGATCGCGTGCCCGGGCGGTGACTTCTGCGCGCTGGCGAATGCACGCTCGATCCCGATCGCCGATGCGATCGCCGAGCGCTTCCAGGATCTCGACATGCTGCACGACGTCGGCGACATCGACCTGCACATCAGCGGCTGCATCAACTCGTGCGGCCATCATCACAGCGGCCACCTCGGTATCCTCGGCGTCGACAAGGACGGCGCCGAGTGGTACCAGGTCACGCTCGGCGGCTCGGACGGCTCGACCGCGAGCGGCCCGGCGCGGCCGGGCAAGGTGATCGGCCCGTCGTTTTCGGCGGACGAGATCGTCGATGTCGTCGAAGCGATCGTCAACGCGTACCTCGACGCACGGATCGACAACGACGGCCGCAGCGAACGGTTCATCGACACCGTCCGCCGCATCGGTACGGAACCCTTCAAGGCCGCCGCGAACGACGCGCGCCATCAGGTGGAGCCCGCATGAACCAGCAAGCTTCGAACGCACACGCGCGCATCCGCCTGCTGACGCCGGCCGAACACGCCGACGACACGCAGCCGCACGACGACACGATGCTGACGATCGGCAACGACGAGGAATTGCCGCCGCTCGCCGGGCGGATCGCGCAAGTCACGCGCATCGACCTGCAGTTCCCGTCGTTCACCGACGGCCGCGCATACAGCCAGGCGTACCTGCTGCGCAAGCGCTACGGCTTCACCGGCGACCTGCGCGCGACCGGCGAGGTGCTGGTCGACCAGTTGCTGCTGATGGAACGCACGGGGTTCTCGAGCGCCGTGCTCGGCGACGATACCGACATCGCGGCCGCACGGCGGCAACTCGACCGGTTTCCGGGCTTCTATCAACGCGATGCGAGAACGGTCGCGCCGCAGCAGAACGCGGCAACGCCCGCCGCAAAATGAAACGGGCGGCACGCAGGCCGCCAGTACGAAGAACCGGAAAGGTCCGGCCGGCGCCCGCCGCGAAGCGGGCGCCGGCGTTCAGCGCGCCGCCACCGGCTTGCCGAATGCGCCGAGAATCTTCTTCTCGAGCGCGATGTAGTCGCGGCCGAAGTGGTGATCGCCCTGCGTCTTGATCACGTCGGCGCCCGTGTTCACGAGCGCCGGACACATCGTGTCCTTCTCCTCCGCGCCATAGAAGCACTGCACGAGCTGCGGCGGCACCTTCGCGATTTCCGGCGCGACCTTCAGCGCCTTGTCGCTCGCGGGCATGCCGAGCCAGCCCGTCACGCGGATCTGGAAATCGGCGGCCGGCGCGAAGCCGAGCAGCGACATCACGGCGACCTTGTCGCGCAGGTCGGCCGGCAGCCGGTTGTACGCGAACGGCATCACGTCGGCACCGAACGAGTAGCCGACCAGCGCCACGCGATTCGCATGCCAGCGCGCCATGTAGGTGCGCATCACGCGCGCGAGATCGCGGCTCACCTGCGCCGGCGGCTTCTCGCTCCAGAAATAGCGCAGGCTGTCGATGCCGACCACCGACACGCCGTCGCGCTGCAGCGCCTCGGCGATCGTCTTGTCGAGATCGCGCCAGCCGCCGTCGCCCGAGATCACGATCGCGAGCTGGCCGTTGCCGCCCTTGGCCGGCAGCTCGACGAGCGGCAGATCCGACACGTCGAGTTCGTCGCTGCTGGTGGTGTCCCGCAGGTGCGACGTGACGAGCGACACGAGCTTCGCGGAATCGCCCGCGGCCGCCGTTTCGACGAAACCCGGCATCGCGCGCCGCACGATCGTCGGATCGGGCGGGCACGGCTTGAAGCGCGGATCGAGCCTCGCCGCCGGATCGACCGATACGACACCGGCGATCGTGTTCTCCGGCGCCATCGACAGGATCTGCTTCGCGATCGCGCCGCCCTGGCCCACGCCCGCGACGATCGGCGTGAAATAGCGCGACGATTGCGCGAGGCGTTCGAGCTGGTGGCTGACCGCTTCGGCGTCGCCGTCGAGGTGGTGGCAGGTCTCCTGCTTCGCGGCGAGATTCGTCGCGTAACGCTCCGAATCGACGCCGACCGTCATCGCACCGGCTTTCGCGAGCGCATCGGCGGCCTGCTGGTCGGCCGCATTCCAGCCGGCCTCGCGCGAGAACAGCACGACGAAGCCGCGCAGCGGCCCGCCGGGCTTGGTCACGGTGACGGGCCCGTAGCGGCCGCCCGATACGGTTTCGGCTTTCACCGCGGCCGGCTGCGTGGCGCACGCGGCGCCGGCCAGCATCATTCCCGCGCAGGCGGCTGCCGCCCGCGCGATTCCCTTCTTCAACATCATGAACGCCGACCTCCAGCCAGCAATGACAGGTCCGCGAGCGTGACGAACACGCCGACCGAGCCCGAGGCCGCGAGATAACGCGGCTCCCAGTGCGGTTCGAACTTGCTCTTGAATGCGCGCAAGCCGCGGAAGTTGTAGAAGCGGCCGCCGAAGCGCCAGACCATCAGGCCGACCCGGTGCCACGGCGACGGCATCTTCGCCGCCCCCATCCCCGAGAACGGCGCGATGCCCAGGCTCAGCTTGCGGAAGCCCGCTTCCTTCAGATGCAGCGCGAGCTGCGTAAACAGATATTCCATCGCGTACGGCGATGCGTCCGGCAGGTGCCGCATCACGCCGACCGTCGCCTCGGTGTTGAGGTCGGTCGTCATGAACGTGACGAATGCGATCGGCTTGTCGGCCTGCCGCACGAGCATCACCGACTGCGTCGCCAGATAGCCGTCGTGGAACGCCGCCACCGAGAAGCTCTTCTCACGCGCGTCGCGGCTGTCGAGCCAGCCGTCGGAGATGTCGCGCAAGGCCGGCAGCGTGGCCGGCACGTCGGGCGGTGCGATCACCTCGACCGTCAGCGCATCCTTGTCGCCACGGCGCAGCGCGTAGCGCAGGTGCGACCGGTTCGAACCCTTCAGGTCGAACTGGTCGAGCGCGATATGCGCTTCCTCGCCGAGCTTCATCAGCGTGAGCCCCGCGTCGAGATACAGCGGCAGCGCGTTGGCGCGCACCTGGTAGAACGCCGCACGACCGCTGTGCGCGTGTGCGAGCGCGATGAACTTGCCGATCAGCGCAGGCCATTCCTCGCGCGGCCCGACCGGGTCGTGCAGCGCGGCCCACGTGCGGCCGTACTTCGCGTACATCAGGAACGCCTGGCGCGATTCGGAGAACAGGAACGACTTGTCGCCCATCAGCGCGAGGCCCGCATCGCTGCATTCCTGCGCGCGGATGATCCGTTCGGCATCCGACAGGTCCTGCGCCGCGGGCTTCACGAAACGGCCGGGCGCCGGGCGCAGCAGTTGCCACAGCGCGAACAGCGCGACGAACACGCCGGCTGCGAGCGTCGCGCGCAGCGCGCGCGGCGCACGCGCGTCGAACGAGAAATGCGACCACAGCTCGCGCGTGTACGGCACGTCGCGGAACGCGAAGAACAGCACCCACACGGCCAGCATCAGCACCATGGTCACCGACACGAACCAGCTCACCGTGAATCGCTCGGCGAGCAGCGACGAATGGCGGTTGAAACGGCGGCGGCTGACGAGCAGCAGCACGAGCAGCGTGCCGAGCACGCCGGCCTCGACGAACGCGAGGCCTTTCGCGAGCGACAGCGCGAGGCTTGCGAGCGTCAGCGCGAAGGTCATCCACCACGCACCGTCGAGGCGGCGCAGCAGCCCGCGCGCGACGAACAGCAGCGCGACGCCGAGCACGCTGCAGATCACCTGCGAGCCTTCGAGCACCCACAGCGGCACGAGGTGGCGCAGGATCGCGATCCGGTGCCAGAACGCGGGCGTCGCGCTCGAGATCACCAGCATGCTACCGACCGCGAACGTCACGAGGCTCAGGAACACCGGCGCGAGCTGCGACACGCGCACGGCCTGCCGCGTGACGAGCCGGCGGCGCAGCGCGCGGCCCTCGAAACCGGCCAGCAGGCCGGCCGACAGCACGAGCGGCACGCCGAAATAGATTGCGCGATACGCGATGAGCGCGGCGACCATCGCGTGCGGGGGCACTTCGCGACCGAGCGTGAAGACCATCGCGGCTTCGAACACGCCGATCCCGCCCGGCGTATGGCCGATCATCCCCAGCAGCAGCGCGGCCGCATACACCGTGATGAAGGTCGGGAAGCCGACCGGCGCGGCCGGCAGCAGCACCCACAGCGTCAGGCCCGCGGCGACGACGTCGAGGATCGCATAGACGACCTGCGCGACGAGATCGCGCCGCGCCGGCACGTCGAACGACAGCCACTTGAAGCGCGTGACGACCGGGCGCGCCGTGCTGCCGCACATCGCGACCATCGCGGCCAGCACCACGAGCAGCGCGGCGCCGGTCCACGTCAGCACGCCGGGCGCGACGTGCAGCATCGCGGCGAGCGCCTCCGGCACGCAGACCATGCCGACCGCCGTCATCAACACCATGGCGAGCGCCAGCGTGCCGCTCGTGAACACCGTCATCCGGCCGATCTGCGCGGGCGTGACGCCCGACACGCCGTACACGCGTGCGCGGACCGCGCCGCCCGTCAGTGCGCCGAAGCCGGTCGCGTTACCGAGCGCGGACCCGGCGATCGCGCCGATCCACAACGCGACGCGCGGCACCTTCGCGGCGACATAACGCAGGCCGACCGCATCGCGGGCGACGAGCGCGAGATAACTGAGGGCCGTCGCGGCCAGCGATGCGCCCCACTCGCCGACGGACATGTGACGCAGCTCGCGGATCACCGACCGGTAGTCGACGGATTCCGACAGGTGCTGGAAAACCACGATCAGCAGCAGGCCGATGCCGAGCGCGAGCAGCGGCGACAGCACACGCTCGTTGCGGATCAGCGCCCGGACACGGGCGATCACCGCCGCGGCGAGGCCGAGCGAACCTGAGTGGCGGGAAGACATAAGTTGTTCAGTGGTGGTGCATAGCGTGTCGCGGCGCAAGACGGCCAGGCGGCGACGTATCTGGTTGTTCTGCGTGGGCGGTCGGCCGAAGGAAATGGCAGGCGGCGCCTGGATCAGAACTTACGAGTATACGGAATTTATATTACAGAATCTTTCAGGTTCGGATTGTGCGGTTTTGTGGGGCCTCGCCCATCAAAATCGCATCAAAAATAGTGCGTTCGACAAACGCAAGGTGCGCATCATACCGGGAACCGGCGGGGTTTTTTCATCGGATGAATGACTTGTGATGCATTTGGGAGAAATCTGCCGGGTGGAGCGCCGCGACGAGCACGAATTCGCAAGGCCGGGCGGGCCTCTTTGAATGGGGTCAAATGCTTTCGGCCAGCTTGTCAGATCTTGCTGGCCCTTCGCCGCCCAAGCGTGCAAGGACGCCTGGGCGACCCGATATCAAAGAAGCAGTGCTCGCCATGATGGCTACGGCTCAACGCGCCAAGTCGTCGGTCTGACGGCACGGAACGCTGGCCATGGCCCGGGCACGGTGCTTATCGTTTCAGGCGCACCACATACAAACCGGGAGCGTTCGGATAGACACTCAGGCTGAAATTCGGCGGCGTTGAAATGAGGCTCCCCTGAATAGCCGGCTTGTACGTGACCGTTCCGCTCGATACGTCGGCCAGCTCAATCACCGGCGGGGACGGATCGGGAATGAGGTTCGACGTGAAGTTCAGGGTCAGTTTCCGGTCGGACATTTCGTAGAAACCGCCATATGTCTTGATCTCGTAGATCACATCGGCCTGAACGCCCGCGGGAACCGGATCGGGCTTGCCCAGACACACCGTCCCGTCACGAACCACGCCGTCCTGCGGCGTCTTGAACGTATACGTCGCCACGCCATCGTCGGTCACGAGCGTCATCGTTGCATTCGGGATCGTGCTCTTCGTCACCTGTATCGACTTGTAGCCGCTCGGACACTTGAATGTGGCGGTTTGATCGGTCGACGTGGTATCGGTCGCTGTACCGGTAGAGCCGTTGTTGCTGGTGCTGGTGTTACCGGTTGCGGTTGTGGTGGGGCTGCTACCGTCACCATCGCCACCGCCACATCCCGCCAGCAGGACGGCCGCTCCGATCACGGTTGCCACATACAGTCGATTCATTTTCATTTGCTTCTCTCTTGTTTATTAAATATTGCTAATTATTGATGCCGCATGCCCTCTTGATCGATGCAGCCCATTCCCCACTTGGCGGGCTACGCCAGCTTTCCTTCACATAGCCGGCGCCGTCAAAACTGCGCCGTCAGCTGGAAGCCGAACGTCACAACAGACACTACACATCACCACACCAACCACTCAAACCCTAAAATATAACCCCCTCAAAATCTCAAAAAACTGCCGACTCACGCCTTGATTGAGTGCATCCCAAGAATTCAAACCCAACGACTGCAATATTCCATCCATCTTTGGAGTCGAACTGAAATATAAAATGCCCCATACCAATTCAACATCCATGCTTCTTTCTTTATCACCAAAACTCAGCAACCTCCGCAACAAAACCTCACCATTTTCACCCGACATCTCCTTTCGGTTCACACACTCCAGCAAACCCACCCGAACGTTAATACACAGGAACTCAACAACAGCCGCCCACCATTTCTCAGGACTCGAACCGAACTGGCCACCAAACACATGGGGAAGCGCAGCATTAGGAGAAAAATCATCAATTCCAGATACGATAAGTTGCCTCTGGTAATCAATTTCCGAGAATTCTCTCATGACAATTCCCGATCTACCTTTCCGAATTTACTCATACCATCACCAGACCCAGACACATCAAAAAACCAAATCAGTAAAAAACCAAAAACCACACCCAACATTCATCCCCACCCAGACCGATCCAACCAATTCCAGCATGACGCGCATCAAAAAAGATCGCGATCTAGCACCGATATCTTCCTCATGCTCTGGAATAGAGTATCCAAAGAAATCCACACGTCATTGGTTGCAACATAGGAAATCCCCCCCTCTAGCAACAATCAACCTCTCATTAATCGACCTCCTCAGCTCCCAAGCGGAGCTCGACGACACCGTGAGAAAGCTCTGCTCAAGTTGTCCCTGAATCAGCCAGGCGATAGTCACCTGCGGTAAGCCGTTCTGCGTCCGGGTCACGTGGGTGGGCGCGTCCGGCGTCGTCACAATCTGCGCCGTGCGTGCGAAGGCGCGCCGGCCAGCGATGCGGCCGCGATCAGCCAGCCCGAACCGCCGAGCGCACTCCGGCCGGCACGGCGCTCGCCGGAAGCTGTTTTCCCCGAAGCAGTAGCCGTCTCTTCGACGGCCACCGCCATTCCCAAGAGTCTGGAATACACCAGGCGGTAGGCCTTTTAGTTCATCGCTCTTTGTTTGATTTCTTTCAGACCGATGAACAGTAGCAAAGCAATCGTCAGCAAACCATAGGACGAATGTCAACAATTGACAAGTATTTTAAGGATTTGGAGTAATGCACTTTTAGGATATTTCTTATCCCTGCACTATCTCATATTAATTCACCCCATTTTAATGGTGATTAAATCAAATTCTCCAGTATTGGTTCGCAATTTACCTCGCCACTGACAAGAATCCGTCCAATACGGCACTGCGTATCGATAATCGGGAAACAGTCAAGATATGTTGCCGGCAAATAGCCTCATCGGGCTATTCGGCCTCTGCTTGCATTCTTACGGGACCATGCAGCACGTGCGCGCAACCTCACTTCGCCCGCTCATGCTCCCCCAACCCGATCGCCTTGTAGTCGTAAGTCGGGTAGAACTCCGTCCGATACGCACCCCAAGCCGTATCTTCGAGCACCCGATTTACCTCGCGCACCCGCGATGCCGGCAACCGCAACACGACGATCTGCCCGATCCCCATCGTCACGGTCCAGCTCACCACTTCGACGCCCGGCGGCGGAAACGCCTTGTAGAACCCCTGCTTCGCCAGTTGCGCGTTCAGTTCGGCGAGCGGACGCGACTGGTCGTGTTTCAGGAAGACGGTGAGCAGCACCGCATTGTCGGGCGTCGCCGCAGCCGAACCAGCGGGTACGGTCGATGTCTGGCCGATGGCCGGCGCGCTGCAGGTCACGGCCGCCACCAGCGCCGCGGCAACGGCCAAAGTACGAACCGGAAAATGAAGAGATACCGTCATGACGCGACTCCTTCGTTTCGTGGCTGGAGCCGCCATCATGCGCTGCCGGACAAATCGCCGCAGGCAGCCGGCGCAACGCTTACGCCGCGCCTGCGCCGTCGCGCTCCCGCAGCACGTCGATGAACGCGCGCAGCTTCGCCGGCACGTGCTTGCGATTCACGTAATACAGCCACATCGGCGGCAGCGTCCGGCACGCGCCCGGCAACACCTCGACGAGCGTGCCGTCGCGCAAGTCCTGCTCGATGCGCTCGCGCATGAACGCAAACGCGATCCCGACACCGGCACGCGCCGCGTCGATCACCGCATCGGCATCGTTCGTCACGAATACGCCTTCCGGATCGAGATCGACATCGCGGCGCCCGTCGTGCAGCAGCCATTTGTGCAGCCGCCCGCTCTCCGAAAACCGGAAGCGGACACATGCGTGACGTTCGAGCGCCGCGATCGATGCCGGCGTGCCGTACCGCGCCAGATAACCGGGCGACGCGACCAGCGCGCACGAAAGCGCCGGCGCGATCCGCACGCCGATCGTCCCCGGCTGCAGCCGGTCGCCGAGGCGAATCCCCGCATCGAACCCGTCCTTCGCGATGTCGACGAGTTCGTTCTCGTAGCGGATCTCGAGCCGCACTTTCGGATAACGCTCGCGGAATACGGCCAGCACCGGCGCGATCACGAGCGTGCGCGCCAGCGGCAGCGCGGTGACGCGCAACACGCCGCTCGGCTCGCTGCGCGCATCCTTCAACGCGTCGCGCGCGTGCACGACCTGCCGGTACGCGGGCTCCGTCTGCCGCCAGTAGTGCTGCCCGGCTTCCGTCAGGCTCACGCCGCGCGTGCTGCGATTGAACAGCTTCACGTTCAGCTCGCCCTCGAGCTGCCCGATCGCGAGGCTGACGGCAGCCGGCGTCAGGCCGAGCGCGGCGGCTGCCCGCGTGAAGTTGCCGGCCGTCGCGACCGTCATGAACACGTGCAGCCCGGCCATCGGATCGCGTCGGCTCATCATTAGAAAAACTTGAAACTCTTTCGAGCGGAATGCGGATTCTCCCATATACCGCAACTGCCTACACTGGGGCCTGTCGTCCCACCGGAGCCTCGCATGGACCCGCTCACCGCCGCGCTGCCGCTCGCAGCCGCCCGCCGTACGATCGACGCAGCACTCGCGCATGCCGCGTCGCTGCAGGTCGCCGGCGTCGCCATCGCAATCGTCGATGCCGGCGCGAACCTGCTCGCGTTCGCGCGCACCGACGACTGTTTCCTCGGCGCGATCGATCTCGCCCAGCGCAAGGCGCTGACGGCGGTCCGCTTCCGCATATCGACCGGCGCGCTCGGTGCGATGTCGGGCGACGGCCCGCTGCGCGGGATCGAGCACAGCCACGGCGGGCTCGTCACGTTCGGCGGCGGCGAACCGCTCGTCGACGACAGCGGACGCTGCGTCGGCGCAATCGGCGTTTCGGGCGGCAGCGTCGACGAAGACACCGCGATCGCCCGGCACGGCCGCGACCGCTTTCAGGCAACCCTTCCCACCACAAGGTAAGCACATGGCACAGAAACGCATCCTCATTACCGGCGCAGGCACCGGCTTCGGCCGGGAAGTGGCGCTGCGGCTCGCCGAACGCGGCCACGACGTGACGGCCGGCGTGCGCGTCACCGTCGAGATCGACGCACTGACGGACGCCGCCGCGCAACGCGGCACCACGCTGCGCGCCATCAAGCTCGATGTCACGTCGGCCCACGATCGCGCCCGCGCGGCCGAGCTGGACGTCGACGTGCTCGTGAACAACGCGGGCGTCGGCGAAGCCGGCGCGCTCGTCGACCTGCCGGTCGGGATCGTCCGCGACCTGTTCGACGTCAACGTGTTCGGGCCGCTCGAACTCACGCAGCACATCGCGCGCGGGATGCTCGCGCGCCGGCACGGCAAGATCGTGTTCGTGTCGTCGATCGCGGGCCTGATCACCGGGCCGTTCACGGGCGCCTATTGCGCGTCGAAGCACGCGGTCGAATCGATCGCCGAGGCGATGCACGCGGAGCTGGCGCCGCACGGAATCCGTGTCGCGGTCGTGAACCCCGGCCCGTACAGCACGGGTTTCAACGACCGGATGATGGAAACGACGCGGCGCTGGCACGATCCGGCCGTCCACACGGTGACGCCCGAGCGACTGACGTTCCCGCTCGAACAGCACGATCCGGAAGAGATGATCGCGAAGATGGTCGACGTGATCGACAACGACGGCGGCGCGTTCCGCAACCTGCTGCCGCGGTCGTCGGAAACGCTCGTCCGTGCCGAACAGGCGCGCGCGTGGGAGCGTCAGCAGTAACGCAAACCGGCGGCCCGGCGGTTCATGTCATGCAGGAACGCCGTGCCCGCCGCCCGGCCTGTCGCTTGCGACGTTCGCCATCGACGGCCTCCCCGACGGCCCGGCGCGGCTCGTCGCAGGCCAACGCGTCGCCCGGAGACGGGCCCGCAAACCGGCGGGCCGCGTCGCGCCGCACCGCACCGCACCGCTCGCGGTCAGTACACGTCCCGCATGTAGCGGCGCGCCTTCGCGAGCCGCGCGACATAGTCGTTCGCGGCTTCGTCCGACATGCCGCCGTGCTCGGCGACGACGGCCTTCAGCGCGGCATCGACGTCCTTCGCCATCCGCGCGGCGTCGCCGCACACGTAGAAGTGCGCGCCTTCCTCCAGCCACGCGAACAGTTCGGCGCCCTGCTCCCGCATCCGGTCCTGCACGTAGATCTTGTCGGCCTGGTCGCGCGAGAACGCGAGATCGAGCCGCGTCAGGAAACCGCTGTCACGCATCGCGCCCAGCTCGTCGCCGTAGTAGAAGTCCGTCTGCGCATGCTGTTCGCCGAAGAACAGCCAGTTGCGCCCGCGCGCGCCGCGCGCCTGCCGTTCGTGCAGGAAGCCGCGGAACGGCGCGACGCCGGTGCCGGGGCCGACCATCACGATCGGCACGTCGCCGTTCACCGGCGGCCGGAAATGCGCGGATTTCTGCACGAACACGGGCACGCGGCCGTCGTCCGCGCGATCGGCGAGGAACGTCGATGCGACACCTTTGCGCGCGCGCCGGCCGTTGTGATAGCGCACGGCCGACACGGTCAGGTGGATCTCGCCGTGGTGCGCGCTCGGGCTCGACGCGATCGAATAAAGACGCGGCTGCATGCGCTTCAGCATCCCGACGAGTTCGTTGCCCGACAGCTCGACCGGAAACTCGTGCAGCACGTCCGCGAGTTGTTGCCCCCACAACCATTGCTTCAGGTCGCCCTTGCGGTCGTCGCCGAGCAGCGACTTCAGCGCGCCGTTCGCGCTGCGCGACGCGATGAACGCGAGCGTGTCCGGATGCGGGCGCGTGATGTCGAAGTGACGCGCGAGTGCGTCGCCGAGGCGCACGTCGCCGACACCCGCCACCGACACGGGTGCATCGGCCTTCAGCGCGGTAACGGACAGCAGTTCGTCGACCAGTTCCGGGCAGTTGGTCGGCCACACGCCGAGCGCGTCGCCGGTTTCGTATTCGAGGTTCGCGCCTTCGGTCGACAACGACACGTAGCGTGTGTCCTTCGCCGCGCCCGGACGGTTGAGCCTCAGGTTCGCGACGAGCTTCGACGGCGCCGGATGCGCCTTCGTCGGCAGCAGCCCCGACGAACCCAGGCCGCCGGTCGGCACCGCGTGCAGCGCGGCATCGGCCTCCTTGATCCGCGCGACGACGCGTTCGAGCCACTGGTCGGCATCGCGCTGGAATTCGACGTCGCAATCGACGCGCGCGCACAGGCGTGCCGCGCCGAGTTCCGCGAGCCGCGCGTCGAGCCGGCGGCCATGGCCGCAGAACTGGTCGTAGTTGCGGTCGCCGAACGCGAGCACCGCGAAGTGCACGCCGTCGAGGCGGGCGACGCCGCCGGCCTGCAGCGCTTCCCAGAATTCGCTGCCGTTGTCGGGCGCGTCGCCGTCGCCGAACGTGCTCGTCATCAGCAGCACGTATTGCGCACCGGCGAGCGACGCCACCGGATAGTCGGACATGCACGCGGTGCGGATCTCGAAGCCCGCGTTCATCAGCTGCGTCGCGTAATCCTCGGTCAACGATTCGATGTTGCCGGTCTGCGATGCCCACAGCAGCACGACTTTCGGCCGCGTGCGCACGATCCGCACACCGCCGGGCGCGCTGGCATCGGCCGGCAGCGCGGGCGCCGCCGCACCCGGCACGCTCGCCGGCAACGAGCGGCTGAACAGCCCCGCCAGCATCCCGTCGAGCCAGAACCGCACCGGCGGCGTAAGCGGCGCGCTGGCCGGCAGCACGGGCACGCTGCCCTCGCGCCGGCCGGCGCTCGCCTTCAGCCCGCTGACAAGGCCGGCCACGTACAGCCGTTCGGTGTCCGTCAATGGCGGCGGAGCGAGGTCGGCCACGCCGAGCGCGGCCGCGAAAGTGTCGATGTCTGCCATGTCGGATTCCTGTGAAGCAGTAGCCTGCACCAGCGCCGGCGCGGGCCGCGCGTCATCGGCGCCTGCGTCGGGTTGCGCCGTCTCGTCGTCGGCGGCCGAGAACGCATCGGTCTCGACGCGCCGCAACGCGACAGCGCAGTATTTCAGTTCGGGTTGCTGCGATTCGGGATCGATCGCGTCGTTCGTCACCGCGTTGATGCACAGGTCGTCGCCGTACACGTCGTTCCAGTGCATCGGCGCGAAGCAGTTGCCGCGCCGCACGCGCTCGGTCACGACGGCCGGCAGCACCGCGCGGCCGCGCGCCGAGCGGATCTCGACGCTGTCCTTCGCGGCAATGCCGAGCGCGCTCGCATCGTCCGGGTGCAGCTCGACGAACGGGCGCGGGTTCAGCTTGTTCAGCATCGCGACCTTGCCCGTCTTCGTCATCGTGTGCCATTGATGCTGCAGCCGCCCGGTGTTCAGGACGATCGGGAACGTGTCGTCGGGCAGCTCGGCCGGATCGACATGCGCCCGCGCGAAGAAGCGCGCCTTGCCCGATGGCGTCGGGAACGCGAGGCGCGGCGCGTCGTGCCCGTCGGCCGCCGGACGCGGCGTCTGGCTCACGCCGTCGTTCAGGTAGCGGATCGGGTGCCGCTCGCGCGCGGTGCCCGGCGCGACCGGCCATTGCACCGGGCCCTCGCGCAGCGCCGCATGGCTCGCGCCGCGCAGGTCGTAGCCGGTCGCCGGATTCGAGAAGCGCACGATCTCGTCGAACACGTCGGCCGCCGACGCATAGTCGAACGCGTCGCCGAAGCCCATCGCGCGCGCGACTTCCGCGACGATGCGCCAGTCCGGCAGCGCGTCGCCGGGCGGCGCGACCGCCGCGCGCATCAGCGTCATGTTGCGCTCGGAGTTGATCATCACGCCGTCGCCCTCGGCCCACAGTGCGCCGGGCAGCAGGATGTCCGCATAGCGGTTGGTTTCGGTGTCGAGGAAGGCATCCTGCGCGATCACGAGCTCGGCGGCCTGCAGCCCGGCGATCACGTTCTGCCGGTTCGGCACGGTCGCGACCGGGTTCGTGCAGATGATCCAGCATGCCTTGATGTCGCCGGCCGCCAACCGCGAGAACAGGTCGACCGTGCCCTGCCCCGTCTCCTTGCGCAGCGTGCCGGCAGGCACGCGCCACAGGTTCTCGACGAACCGGCGATCGTCGTCGGACGCCACCGAGCGCTGGCCCGGCAGGCCGGGGCCCATGTAGCCCATCTCGCGCCCGCCCATCGCGTTCGGCTGGCCGGTCAGCGAGAACGGCCCGCTGCCGGTGCGGCAGATCTTGCCCGTCGCGAGATGCAGGTTGCAGATCGCGTTGGTGTTCCACACGCCGTGCGTGCTCTGGTTGAGCCCCATCGTCCAGCAGCTCATCCATTCCTGCGCGTCGCCGATCCATTGCGCGGCCGTGCGGAGGTCGGCTTCCGCGAGACCGGTGATTTCCGCGACGCGCTCCGGCGTGTAGTCGGCGAGGAACGCGGGCATCGCGTCCCAGCCTTCGGTGTACGCATCGATGAACGCGGCGTCGGTGCGGCCGTTCGCATGCAGCAGGTGCAGCAGCCCGTTGGTCAGCGCGAGATCGGTGCCCGGCCGGATCTGCAGGAACAGGTCGGCCTTGTCGGCCGTGCCGGTGCGGCGCGGATCGACGACGATCAGCTTCGCGCCGGCCTTCACGCGATCCATCATCCGCAGGAACAGGATCGGATGGCAGTCGGCCATGTTCGCGCCGATCACGAAGAACAGGTTCGCGCGATCGAAATCCTGGTACGACCCGGGCGGGCCGTCCGCGCCGAGCGACTGCTTGTAGCCGGTGCTCGCGCTCGCCATGCAGAGGCGCGAGTTCGACTCGATGTTGTTGGTGCCGACGAAGCCCTTCGCGAGCTTGTTGACGAGGTATTGCGCCTCGATCGACATCTGCCCCGACACGTAGAACGACAGCGCGTCGGGCCCGTGCGTGTCGAGCACCGCGCGCAGCCGCCGCGCGGTCTCGGCGATCGCGTCGCGTGCCGGCAGCGGCACGAGGTCGTCCTCGCGCGCGCGCCGCACGAACGCGCGGTCGAGCCGCCCGGAACGGCGCAACGCGACGTGCGCCGAAGAGCCCTTCGTGCACAGCCGCCCGAAGTTGGTCGGATGGTCGGCGTCGCCGGATACCTTGACGACTTCGCCTTCCTCGACGTGCAGCACCATCCCGCAGCCGACGCCGCAGTACGGGCACACGCTCTTGACGGGGGTGGCGGTCATGCGCGCTCCGGGGCGATCAGGCTGCGATCCACACGAAACCGTCCTCGACCCGCGACGGATACGCGCTCACCGACTGCTCGGGCGCCTCGAGGCATTCGCCGGTGCGCAGGTCGAAATGCTGCTTGTACAGCGGCGACGCGACGACGACACGTTCGCCGAGGCTGCCGATCAGCCCGCGCGACATCACGGCCGCCTGCGACACGGGATCGACGTTGTCGATCGCGAACACGCCGCCTTCTTCGGCATGCGCGACGTGAAAGACGGCGACCTGCGCGCCGTTGACGAGTGCACACACGCCGGTGTTCGGCACGATGTCGTCGAGCGGGCACACGCGGGTCCAGGACAGCGGAAGACGATCGTTCATGATGGGCTCCTTGGAAAAGACGCAGGTGTCGGTCACGGTCAAACAGTTGCGGGTTCGGTGGCGGCTTGCGTCGCGCCAACGGCCACCACGGGAATCGACACGGGCTTGCCGCCCGTCCGTTCGCCGGGCGTCGCGGGCCGGATCTGGCCGCGCGTCTCGACGAATTCGATGGTCGTGTCCGGCGCGTCGCTGTTCACGAAGTGGCGGAAGCGCTTGCGCGTGTCGGGATCGGTGACGGCCTTCTTCCATTCGCACTCATAGGTGTCGACCACGTGCTGCATGTCGGCTTCGAGTTCGGCGCCGATCCCGAGCCGGTCGTGCACGACCACGTCGATCAGGTAGTCGAGCCCGCCTTCGAGGTTGTCGCGCCACACGCTGGTGCGCTGCAGCCGGTCGGCCGTGCGCACGTAGAACATCAGGAAGCGATCGATGTAGCGGACCAGCGTGGCACGGTCGAGATCGGACGCGAGCAGTTCCGCGTGGCGCGGCTTCATCCCGCCGTTGCCGCACACGTACAGGTTCCAGCCCTTCTCGGTCGCGATGATGCCGACGTCCTTGCCCTGCGCCTCCGCACACTCGCGCGTGCAGCCGGACACGCCGAACTTGATCTTGTGCGGTGCGCGCAGCCCCTTGTAGCGGTTCTCCAGGTCGATCGCGAGGCCGACCGAATCGTCGACGCCGTAGCGGCACCACGTCGACCCGACACACGACTTCACGGTGCGCAGGGCCTTGCCGTATGCGTGGCCCGATTCGAAACCGGCCGCGATCAGCTCCTCCCAGATCGACGGCAGCTGCTCGACGCGTGCGCCGAACAGGTCGACACGCTGGCCGCCGGTGATCTTCGTGTAGAGCCCGTACTTCTGTGCAACCTGGCCCACCGCGATCAGCCCTTCCGGCGTGACTTCGCCGCCCGGCATGCGCGGCACGACCGAATACGTGCCGTCGCGCTGGATGTTCGCGAGGTAGTAGTCGTTCGAATCCTGCAGCCCCGCATGCTCCTTCTTCAGCACGAATTCGTTGAAGCACGACGCGAGAATGCCCGCCACCGCCGGCTTGCACACGTCGCAGCCGAGGCCGTGGCCATGCTTCGCGAGCAGTTCGTCGAAGGTCGTGATGCGCTCGACGCGGATCAGGTGGAACAGCTCCTGGCGCGAATGCGGGAAGTGCTCGCACAGGTGGTTGTTGACCGCGAGACCTTGCTTCTTCATCTCGGCCTTCATGATCTGCGTGACGAGCGGCACGCAGCCGCCGCACGACGTGCCCGCGCCCGTGCACGACTTCAGTGCGCCGAGGCTCGTCGCGCCGTCGGCCACCGCCGCGCAGATCTGCGACTTCGACACGTTGTTGCACGAGCAGATCTGCGCGCCTTCCGGCAGCGCGTCGACGCCGATCGCGGGCTTCGCCACACCGTCCGACGACGGCAGGATCAGGAATTCCGGCGACTCGGGCAGCTCGATGCGGTTGAGCATCATCTGCAGCAGCGTGCCGTATTCGGCCGCGTCGCCGACCATCACCGCGCCGTGCAGGAACTTGCCGCAGTCCGACACCACCAGCTTCTTGTAGACCTGGCGGCGCTCGTCCGCATACTGGTAGGTGCGGCTGCCGGCCGTCGCGCCGTGTGCGTCGCCGATGCTCGCGACGTCCACACCCATCAGCTTCAGCTTGGTGCTCATGTCGGCACCGGCGAACGCGGCGTCGGCCGCATCGGCCGCATCGGTGATACCGCCGCCGAGCTGCTTCGCGACCACGCGCGCCATGTCGTAGCCCGGCGCGACGAGGCCGTACACCATGCCGTTCCAGGCCGCGCATTCGCCGATCGCGTAGATGTCCGAATCGCTCGTGCGGCACGCGTCGTCGATCGCGACACCGCCGCGCGGGCCGATGTCGAGGCCGCACGCACGCGCCAGCTCGTCGCGTGCGCGGATACCGGCCGAAAACACGATCATGTCGGTGTCGAGATGCGAGCCGTCGGCGAACGCCATCCGGTGCGTGCCTTCCTCGCCGTCGACGATCTCGAGCGTGTTCTTGCCCGTATGCACGGTCACGCCGAGCGCCTCGATCTTCGCGCGCAGCATCCGGCCGCCGCCGTCGTCGACCTGCACCGCCATCAGCCGCGGCGCGAATTCGACGACGTGCGTGTCGAGCCCCATGTCGCGCAGCGCCTTCGCGCATTCGAGGCCGAGCAGCCCGCCGCCGATCACGACACCGCGCTTCGCGTGCGTGCCGCACGCCTGCATCGCCTCGAGATCCTCGATCGTCCGGTACACGAAGCAGCCCGCGCGATCGCGGCCCGGCACTGGCGGCACGAACGGACGCGAGCCCGTCGCGAGCACCAGCTTGTCGTACGCGAGCGTTTCGCCGGACGCGAGCGTGACCGTGTGCGCGGCACGGTCGATCGACGCGACCTGGGCGTTCAGCCGCAGGTCGAACTGCGGATGACGCTCGAAGAAACCGGGTTCGACGAGCGACAGATCGTCCGCCGACTTGCCCGCGAAGAATTCCGACAGATGCACGCGGTCGTACGCCGGGCGCGGTTCCTCGCCGAGCACCGTGACCTGCAGCGCGCCCGCCGCGCCGGCTTGCGCGGCGACGCATTCGAGGAGCTTGTGGCCGACCATCCCGTGGCCGATGACGATGAGTTTCATGATGACGTTTCCTTCGGTCGATCAGTTCATGGCGTTCGCGGCGGCCAGCGCGCGGTCGCGCAGCTCGGCCTCGCGTGCCTTGTGTTCTTCGCTGAAGCGCACGGCCATCGCGCACAATGCGGTCGCGGTGACGGCGAGCCCGAGCAGGCTCAGCGTGTGCTGCACGTCGCCGACGCCCTTCAGCAGGAAGGCCGCGGCCACCGCGCCGACGTTGCCGCCCGCGCCGACGATCCCCGCGACGCCGCCGAGCGCCTTGCGGTCGATGAACGGCACGAGCGCATAGGTCGCGCCGCAGGCCATATGCGTGAAGAGGCCGAAGGTCAGCATCGCGACGAGCGCCATGCCGATGCCTTGCGCATGCGAGAACCAGATCAGCCCGAGCCCTTCGCCGACGATCAGCGCGCACAGCAGCGTCGCGCGCACGTCGAGGCTGCGGCGCGCGGCGATCTTGTCCGACAGCCAGCCACCGAGCGCGCGGGCAAACAGCGCGAGCAGCCCGAACAGACCCACCGCGAAACCGGCATCCTTCAGCGACAACTGGAAGTGATCGACGTAGTACAGCGCGGCGATGTTGTGGATGAACACCTCGACGCCGAAGCACGCGCCGTACGTGACGAACAGCATCCACACGCGATAGTTGCCGCACGCGGCGAAGAAGCTCGCCCAGCCGCCCTTCTTGCCGCTGTCGACCGTCACGCCCTGCTTGCGCAGCGCGACGAAGTCGCCTTGCGGGCAGTCCTGCGTGAAGCGCCAGTAAGCCCAGGCCATCGCGAGCATCGCGACGCCCGGCACCACGAGCGCGATGCGCCACGACGCATCGTCGCCGAAACCGAGCATCAGGCCGGCGGCGACCAGGAGCGGCATCATCGCCTGCGTCGCACCCGCGCCCGCGTTGCCCCAGCCAGCCGTCGTCGCGTTCGCGGTGCCGACCACGTTCGGCGCGAACATCACCGACGTGTGGTACTGCGTGATCACGAAGCCCGCGCCGATCGCGCCGATGCCGAGCCGGCAGATCAGGAACGACAGGTAGTCGTGCGTGAACGACACCGCGAACACGGGGATCGCGCCGAGCAGCAGCAGGCCGACGTACACGCGGCGCGGGCCGAAGCGGTCGCACAGCGGGCCGACCAGCAGCCGCACGGCGATCGTCGCGGCCACGGCCGCGATGTTGATGTTGGCGACCTGCGCCGCGCTCAGGTGGAATTCGCGTGCGATCAGCGGCATCAGCGGCGCGCACGCGAACCATGCGAAGAAGCACACGAAGAACGCCATCCACGTCAGGTGGAACGCGCGCATCGGCGCGGTGCGGAGGCTGAAGAGATCGATACGGGTAGCTTTGTCGGTCATGTCATCCGCCAAACGAAAAACGGCGTCCTGCGCACCCGGTCTCGTCGAGACCCGATGCGTAGGACGCCGTTGCCCATGAAGCCCGTTGCCGGGCGCGTCTGTAATCGGTACTGCCGGACGAATCGCCATTGATTCGCCCGAACCGGCTTACGCAAACGCCGTGCCATGTCGCCGCGAATCGGGCCTGCAGCCCCGCCGCGCAAGGCTCGTCCGGCGTCGTGCGGCGCGCGGCGACAGCCGGCACACGATGCGTGGTGATGCAGCGAGGCACAGATGTGGTGCGATGCAGCACTGTCGCCGTGCGACATCGCGGTGCGTACGGGCGGGGCACGATGCACGCCGATGCGGCATTGCGGGTGCCGGCGCGCGGCGGCCGCGCGCTGGCACGGGGGTCGTACTTGGCCCGCGATTGGCCCATATTCGGCCCATACTCGGCCCGCATTTCGCCCGCACGTGGCCATCGCGCGGCGCGGTGCGCACCGTTCCCGCCGCGCGGGCGCGACGGGCAATACCGGTTGGCCCGGATATTGCTGAACCCGCTGCATGACACCGGCAACGGCGCCGGTGGGCAGTCCCCCGCAAAACCGGGCCCGCCGTAGAGGCGGGCCGCTCAGGACAACGGCGTCCCCCCGTGCGCGGCACGGCCGGATGCCGATACGTCGACCGCCCGCCGCCGCCGCGCAACAACGCGCTATCGGCCGCCGCATGCAGGCGGCACTGGAACACGACATGACGACAGGCAAAGTCACCCTGCTGGGCGCCGGCCCCGGCGATCCCGATCTCCTCACGCTCAAGGCCGTGAAAGCGCTGGCCGCTGCCGACGTGCTGCTGCTCGACGATCTCGTCGCGCCCGGCATCGTCGAACTCGCGCCGCAGGCGCGCGTCATCCGCGTCGGCAAGCGCGGCGGTTGCCGCTCCACGCCGCAGGCATTCATCGAGAAGCTGATGCGCCGTTACGCACTGCGCGGCGCGCACGTGGTGCGCGTGAAAGGCGGCGAGGCGCTGCTGTTCGGGCGCGCCGGCGAAGAACTCGCGACGCTGCGCGCCGCCGCGATTCCGGTCGAGATCGTCAACGGCATCTCGTCGGGGTTCGCCGCCGCCGCGAGCCTCGGCATCTCGCTCACGCACCGCGCGCATTGCCACGGCGTCACATTCGTCACCGCCCATCGTCAGGACCACGGCGAACCCGACTGGGCGCGTCTCGCCGCGACCGGCACCACGCTCGCGATCTACATGGGCATGAGCCGCGTCGACAGCATCGCCGCCGGCCTGCTCGCCGTGCTGCCGGCATCGACGCCGGCCGCGGCCGTGCAATGGGCCGGCACGCCCGACGAACGCCGCTGGACCGGCACGCTCGGCGATCTCGCGCGCGGCATTGACGCAGCACGGCTCGGCAGTCCGGCCGTGATCCTCGTCGGCGGCGCGATCGGCGAAACGGCCGTGCGGGAGGTGCCGGACGCGGGCGCAGCGGGGGCCGCGATCGACACGGCCCTCTCCCGGGCCGCGTAGCATGCGCGACACCACGCGGCACTCGCCGCCCACCTGTCATGAAAACAGCGGCGCCGTTCGCACCGGCTGCCGGGTCGCCGCGCGCGGCACCGGCACGACGTGCGCGCGGGGCCGCCTCCGATCCGCGCATCGCGCCACGATTTCGCCGCCGTTCGCATCATGAGTGCGCCCGCTTCCTCCCCCCGCCTGCGCGTGCTGCTCGTCACCGATACCGACAAACCGATCGGCGAGCTCGGCGACGCGCTCGCGCAGCTCGGCTACGACATGCTGAACGACGTCGCGACGCCCGCGCGCCTGCCGGCCGCCGTCGAGGAGCAGCATCCCGACGTCGTGATCATCGATACCGATTCGCCGTCGCGCGACACGCTCGAGCAGCTCGCGGTCATGCATGCGACCGCGCCGCGCCCCGTGCTGATGTTCAGCCACGACGCCAACCAGTCGCTGATCCGCGCGGCGGTCGGCGCGGGCGTCAGCGCGTATCTCGTCGAAGGGCTGTCGGCCGAACGCCTTGCACCGATTCTCGAAGTCGCGCTCGCGCGCTTCTCGCACGACGACGCGCTGCGCCGCCGGCTTGCCGATGTCGAGCGCGAACTCGCCGAACGCAAGCTGATCGACCGCGCGAAGCGGATGCTGATGGACCAGCGCAGGCTGTCCGAACACGACGCGTATGCGGCGCTGCGCAAGCGCGCGATGGATCAGGGCCTGCGCATCGTCGACGTCGCGCGGCAATTGCTCGACGCGTCACCCCAGTCATGACCGCCATGGATACCACCTCTCCCGTCGCGCCGGAACGCGCGCATCTTCGCCTCGGGTTCGTCGCGCTGAGCGACGCGGCCCCGCTGATCGTCGCACAGCGCCTGAACCTCGGTGCGCGGCACGGCCTCACGCTCGAACTCAGCCGCCAGCCGTCGTGGGCCGCCGTCCGCGACAAGCTGCTGAGCGGCGAGCTCGACGCCGCGCATGCGTTGTACGGGCTGGTCTGCGGGCTGCAGCTCGGGATCGGCGGCCCGCAGGCCGACATGGCCGCGCTGATGGTGCTGAACCGCAACGGCCAGGCGATCTCGTTGTCGCGCGGCCTCGCCGACGCGTACCGCAACAGCGGCAGCGTGCGCGACGCGTTCGCGACGCTCGGCCGCAAGCCGCTCCTCGCGCAGACGTTCCCGACCGGCACGCACGCGATGTGGCTGAACTACTGGCTCGCGTCGCACGGCGTCGATCCGCTGCGCGACGTGCGCAGCGTCGTGATCCCGCCGCCCGAGATGGTGGCCGCGCTCGCCGGCGGCGAACTCGACGGCTTCTGCGCCGGCGAACCGTGGCATGCCGTGGCCGAGGCCTGCGACGCGGGGCGGACCGTCGCCGTCACGAGCGAGATCTGGCCCGATCATCCGGAGAAGGTGCTCGCGGCCCGGCGCGATTTCGTCGCGCTGTATCCGGCCACCGCGCGCGCGCTGATCCGCACGCTCGTCGATGCGTGCGCGTGGCTCGACAGCGCCACGCACCGTCGCGAGGCGGCCGGCTGGCTCGCGTCGCCCGACGCGCTCGGCGTGCCGGCCCGGCTGATCGCGCCGCGCCTGCTCGGCGACTACGGATCGGGGCCGTTCGCCGTGCCGCCGCTGCCGATCCGCTTCCACGACGGCGGCGCCGTGAACCGCCCCGATCCGCGCGAAGGCGAGTGGTTCCTGTCCCAATACCGGCGCTGGGGCATGCTCGACGGTTCGCACGACGACGCGGCGATCGCCCGCGCGATCGCGCAAACCGCGTTGTATGATGCTGCCGTCGCCGAAAGCGGCGCGCCGGGCCCGTCGCGGGCGTGAGGCGCGCCGCGTAATGCAGGCGGCGCGCGCTCCCGCGCCACGCCTGCCCGGGCCGCCTGTCGGCGCCCGGCACGCGGCCCCCGGGGCGCCGCATGACCTCTCCGTCCCCGATCCGATTCGATGCCGAAACCCCCGCGCGCGCCGCTCGACGTGCTGCTCACTGAAATCCGCGCGTGCCGTGCCTGCGAAGCCGACCTGCCGCTCGGCCCGCGCCCGGTCGTGCGTGCCCATCGCGACGCGCGCATCCTGATCGTCGGGCAGGCGCCGGGCGCACGCGTCCATGCGAGCGGCATCCCGTGGGACGATGCGAGCGGCAAGCGGCTGCGCGGCTGGCTCGACGTCGACGCCGACACCTTCTACGACGAAACCCGCTTCGCGATCGTGCCGATGGGCTTCTGCTATCCGGGCCGCGGCACGAGCGGCGACAACCCGCCGCGCCCCGAATGCGCGCCGCTGTGGATAGACCGGCTGCTCGCCGGGTTGCCGTCGATCCGGCTCACGCTGCTGATCGGCCAGTATGCGCAGCGGCACTTCCTCCGCGATGCGCGCAAGGCCACGCTGACGGACACCGTACATGCGTGGCGCGACTACGGCCCCGGCGTGCTGCCGCTGCCGCATCCGTCGCCGCGCAATCAGGCGTGGTTCAAGCACCATCCGTGGTTCGACGCCGACGTCGTGCCCGAGCTGCGACGCCGGATCGCGCCGCTGGTCGCCCGGTAAACGAAATCACCGCCGTGTCGCGACGCTTCGCGACACCCCGTCATCCGTATCGAATCAAGCATGAACGACACCCCTACCGACCTCGACTTTGCCTGCAACGGCTGCGGCGGATGCTGCCGCGACCTGCGCATTCCGCTGACGATCGACGAGGCCACCGCGTGGCTGCAGCGCGGCGGCCACGTGGAGCTGCTGTGCGATGCAATGCCGTGGCTCGTCGAGCCCGAGCCCGACAACGCGTTCGCCGCGTACAAACGCGCACGCTCGACCGCCGCGCTCAGCGGCTCGCTGCCCGTCCGCGTGACGGTCATGCTCACGGCGTCCCATGCGGGGCCGTGCCCGAACCTGCGCGACGACCTGCGGTGCGCGATCTACGACGAGCGACCGCTCGTGTGCCGGATCTACCCGGCCGAAGTGAATCCGTTCGTGCCGCTGGCACCGGCCGGCAAGCAATGCACGCCCGACGCGTGGCAGCAAACGCCGTTCGTCCGCGGCGGCACGATCGTCGACGCGGCCACCCACGAGAACATCGCGCGCTCGCGCGCGGCGAGCGAAGCCGAAACGCCGCTGCGGGCACGGTTATGCGAGAGGCTGGGGATCGAGACGGCGGCCGTGGCCAACGAAGGGTTCGCGATCCACGCGCCGCCGGCCGCCACGCTGCTCGCCGCGCTGACGGACCTGCGCGCGTCCGCACCGGCCGGCGCCGACAACACCATCGCGTGGACGCTGATCTCGAACCGCGCGACGACGGTGGACGCGCTCGCATCGGTCGGCGGGGCAAGCCGGCGCGCCGGCGGCGACAGCCCGCACGCCCGCTACCTCGGTTTCCACCCGGACGAATGACCGCCGCGCGGCACGCCGCGAGCGGTTCCGGGCCAGGCGGCAAGGTGGCGCGGATCGCCGTCGCGCCCGGTTCGCTGTACCATCGCGGCTCAACCGCGTCACGACCAGCAGAATCCTTCATGCCCTCCACCGCCCCGCCGCGCCTGTACGGGATGCCCGAACGCAGCGACCGGCTCGACTTCTACATCCGCGACCAGGCGTCGCGCCAGGCGATCACCGAGCCGCACCGGCACGCGTATTTCCAGATCCAGTTCAATCTCGGCGGCGACACCGAGCAGCGGATCGGCGGCGTCACGCGGCCGTTTCCGCGCGGCGCGCTCGCGTTCGTGCTACCGCACCGCGAGCACCTGATCCCGCATCCGGAAGGCGCGCACTTCATCGTGATCAACTTCAGCCAGGCGTTCCTGCGCGCCGATCTCGACGTCGACCCGCTCGACCTGGAGGACGTGCCCGCCCACCGCTTTCCCGAGCTGACGCCGTTCCGCTTCCAGGAACACCTCGACTTCATCCTGACCGGCGACACCTACGACGAAGCGCGCCGCCTCGCGCTGTGCATGCTCGACACCGATCGCGTGCGCACGTTCGGCTCGACCACGTTGCTGCGCGGCTACCTGCTGCAGCTGATCGGGCTCGTCTGCACGCAGTACGCGGGCGCGCTCGACAAGCTCGCGCAGCGCGGCGCCCAGCGCGCCGGCCGGCGCGATGCGCTCGCGCGCGTGCTGCGGCACGTCCGCGCCAACCTCACCCGCGAGGACCTGACGCTCGCCGCGACCGCGGAGGCGGCGTTCCTGTCGCCCAACTACCTCGCGCACCTGGTCCGCAAGGAAACCGGCAGCACCTTCACCGATCTCGTGACGGAGCGCCGGATCGCGCTCGCGCAGTCGCTGCTGGCTCACACGAGCCGGCGCATCGCGGACATCGCCCGCTCGGTCGGCTTCCGCGACGAAGGGTATTTCGCGCGGCGCTTCCGCGCGCGGGTCGGCGTGTCGCCGAAGGCGTACCGCGACGCGAATGCCGCGCTGCCGGACGGCGAGGACACGCCGGCAGCACCCGACGCGTAGTTTTGTCCCGGTAAAACGCAGTTGCGTCGCATCCGGCCGCACGGGCGTCGGGTATCGTTGCACGCATGCCGGCCCGTGCGCCGCACGGGCGCGGCATCCGTCTTCCCACCGAACGAGGCCATCCGATGTCCGCCTATGTCATCGACGCTGCCGAGCGTCCTTCCGTCGAAGTCGACCAGTCGTCCGCGCGCTTTCCGGTGCGCCGCGTCTTCTGCGTCGGCCGCAACTACGCCGACCACGCGCGCGAAATGGGCGCCGATCCCGACCGCGAACCGCCGTTCTTCTTCACGAAGCCGGCCGACGCGATCGTCCCGGCCAGCGGCACCGTCCCCTATCCGCCGCTGACGAACGACCTCCATCACGAAATCGAGCTGGTCGTCGCGATTGGCAAGGACGGGCGGTCGATCGACCCGGCCGACGCGCTGTCGCACGTATGGGGCTACGGCGTCGGCGTCGACCTCACGCGCCGCGACCTGCAGGCCGAAGCGAAGAAACTGAGCCGTCCGTGGGACTGGGCGAAAGGCTTCGACGCGTCGGGCCCCGTGACCGCGTTGCGCGCGGCGTCGGCCACCGGTCATCCGGCCAAGGGCCGCATCTGGCTCGCGGTCAACGGCGACACGCGCCAGCAAGGCGACCTGGCCGACATGATCTGGGCCGTGCCCGATGTCATCGCGTACGTGTCGCGCTCGGTCGAGTTGAAGGCCGGCGATTTGATCTTCACGGGCACGCCGGCCGGCGTCGGCGCGCTGCAACCCGGTGACCGCGTGACGGGCGGCGTCGACGGCGTCGCGACGTTCGAGTTCGTGGTGGGCGCGAAGCCGTAAGCCATAAGCCGTACCGCAGCAAGCACGGCGGCCGCCCGCGCGGGGCCGCCGTGCGATATCCCGATTTCGGTCAGTCGTAGCGGCGCAGGAATGCGTCGGCGACGGCCGGCGGATTCAGCGCTTTCGCCGATTCGTTTTCCAGCGCTTCGGCCGCGTCGTCGTCGCTGATCGACACGAACAGCGTGATCGCCGCCCGTTCGTCGCCGGTGCCGAACAGGCCCTCGCGGTCGAGCAGGCGCAACGCGCCGATCATGGCGGCGTGCAGTTGCCGCGAAAATTCCGGGAATCTCGACCGGACAAACTGCGGGCTCAGCACGTCGTCGGCGAGCTTGCCGCAGATCGCATTGAACGGCGACGCTTCCGCCGCCGCATACGCCCATTCCGAAAAGCCCCACGCATACCACGGGTCGTCATCCGCGACGGCCTGCTGCTCGCGGACCCGGCGCAGCCCCTCGACCGAATTGGCTGCCGGCACCACCGTCATCGCGCCGCTGTCGGTATACAGCGCGAACGCGTAGAAATGCTCGTCCGGGTGCAGCGCCCGCAGCGCCCTGAATGTCGCTCTCGCGGCGTCGGCAATGTCTCGCTGGAAATCAGAAAAGTCGCTCATCGCTCCCTCGTCCAATCGCCCTTCGCGCGGCGGAGCATGCTCGGCGCGCGGCGGGTTCGTCGTCTCCCGATATGCGCTCGATTGTCCGCCCATCGCCCGCGGGACGGTAGCGGTGCCCGCACCCATGCCCGCGCCGATGCCCGCGCCGATGCCCGCGCCGGTGCCCGCGCCGGTGCCCGATTCGGCGCGGCGATACCGCGTACTCGCGTTCACCGCCCGTCGTCCCGTGCGTCGAACACCCGCACGCAGACGGCCGCCGCCAGCGCGATCGCGGCCGACAGCAGCATCATCGCCAGCGGCGCATAGCCCGCGTTGCCGGGCGTCAATACCGCCCCCGTCAGCGATGAAAGCGCGGCGCCGCCGGCGATCGTCATCGCACCGGCCAGCCCCGACGCGCTCCCGGCCAGCGCCGGGCGCACCGACACCGCGCCGGCATGGGCACCGGGATTCGTCAGCCCGTTGCCGATGCCGACCAGCACGCACGGCCCGAACCACGCGATCGCATGCGTTGCGCCGCCGAACATCGACGCGAGGCCGATCAACGGTCCCGCGCATGCAACGATCCGGCCGCACAGGATCGTCGTGGCCAGCGCGAAGCGGCGCGCGTAACGCGCGGCCAGGAAGCTGCCGCACACGAAGCCGGCCGTGATGGTCCCCATGTAGAAGCCGATCTCCGCGGGCGCGATGCCGAACACCGTTTGCGCGGCCAGCGGCGCGCCGGCCAGGAACGCGTAGAACGAGCCGGTCGAAAACGCCATGCACAGCGCGTAGGCCCAGAAACGGCGCGCGCGCAGCAGCGCCGGATACGCGCGAAGCTGCTGCCCGAGGCTCGACGACCGCTTCGCATGGGTTTCGACGAAATCGAACCAGCACCAGACGAACAACGCGACGCCCGCCGCGCCGAGCAGCCAGAAGCTCGCGCGCCAGCCCGCCGTCTGGTCGAGCGCGCCGCCGAGCGTCGGGCCGAGCATCGGCGCGAACGCGGCCGCCATCGCCGCATAGCCGATCCGGCTCGCCGCGCGCGCACCGCCGCCGGTATCCCGGATCGTCGCCATCGACACCGGATACACCGACGTGATCGCCGCCTGCATCAGCCGGCATGCCAGAAACACCCGGATATCGGTCGCCATCGCACAGCCGAGCGAGCCGAGCGCGAAGATGCCGACGCTCGCCAGCACGACCGGCCGCCGCCCGAACCGGTCCGACAGCGGCCCCATCACGAACTCCAGCGACGCGGCCACCGCCGCGTAGCCGCCGAGCGAAAGCGCGACGAGCGCATAGTCAGCGCGCAGGTCGCGCGCGATTGCCGGCAGCGACGGCAGGAACAGGCTCAGCGGCAGCACCGAGCACGCGCACAGCAGGATCAGCGTCGCGTGCCTCGGCGACGCCCGTTCGGAAGCGATCGGCAGGTTCGGTTGCAAGCGGATGTCCTCCGCGCACGTGCCGCACGGCCGTGCGCAATGCAAAAAAAAGCCCCCGAACGAGTCGGGGGCGCAGGGATGCCGGCGCGGTGCCGCTACCGGACCCTGCGCCTGTGTACGACTACGATGAAGGTTGCTGCTTTCATGCCGGATGGCTCCTGGTTGCCTGGCTGGCTTGGTGCGGGGTCGGACGATACCGGACGATGGTAGGCGGACGATACCGGCCGCGTCAACGCCCTAACGCGCCCGCACCGACACGAACTTCCGCGCGTTGTTGCGCTGGATCAGCACCGCGATCACGCTGCCGCCGTTCGCTTCGAGCGACTGCACGTCGTCCGGCGTCTCGAGCAGCGTGTCGTTGAGCTCCAGCACGACGTCGCCCGGCTGGATGCCCGCGTGCGCTGCCGGGCCGTGCACCGCGTCCACCATCATCCCGATCGCGAGCCCGGTCGAGCGGCGCTCGTCGTCGCTCAGCGCGTGCATCGTCAGCCCGAGGCGGTCGCCGCCGTCGCCCGCGCCCGCGCCCGCGCCCGCACTCGCTCCCGCCCCTGCCCCCGGCCCCGGTCGTGCGGCCGCCTTCGGCGCGGCCATGCCGACGGTCGTGCCCGCGTTGCCGGCGGCCTCGTCGGCGCCCGTGATCGTCAGCCTCACCGGCGCGCGATTGCGGATCACGCGCAGCGGCGTCTTCTGGCCGGGCGGCAGCGCGGCGGCCAGATCGTTCAGCTCGGCCGAACGGCCGATCGACTTGTCGCCCAGCTTGACGATCACGTCGCCGGGCCTCACGCCGGCCGCGGCGGCCGGCGAGCCGGGCGCCACGCCGTTGACGAGCGCGCCCGCCGGACGCGGCAGCCCGAACGCCGCGGCCAGCCCGATGCCGACATCCTGCACGTCGACGCCAAGCGCGTTGCCGGACGACGGCTCGCCCGGCTCCTGGGACTGCTGCGCCTGCATCTGCTTCTGCAGTTGCGCACGCACCTTTGCGGCAAACGCGATCGGAATCGCGAACGTCATGCTCGCGTAGCGGTCGGTGCCCGTATACACCTGCACCGCGATGCCGATCACGTCGCCCGCGCGATTGAATACGGGGCCGCCCGAGTTGTCGGGGTTCGGGGCGATGTCGGTTTCGAAGAACGGAAACGCGCTGCCGTCCGGCAGCCGGTGCGACGTCGCGCTGACGATGCCGGCCGTGACCGTGTTGCCCGATCCGTCCGGCGCGCCGATCGTCATCACCGGTTCGCCCGCGCGTACCTTCGCCGAATCGCCGATGCGCACGAACGGCAGTTTCGTCGCGGTAACGCGCAGTACGGCGACATCGCTTTGCGGATCGACGGCCAGCACGGTCGCCTTGAATTCGCGGCGGTCCGTGAGCCGCACGGTCACGTCGGTCGCATCGTCGACCACGTGCGCGGAGGTGAGGATCAGGCCGTCGGCGCTGACGATGAAACCCGAGCCGGTGCCCGATACCGCACGCGGCGCCGTGTCGGGCGCCGGCGTCTGCGGGCCCTGCGCGGGAGGCGGCGCGCCGCGCCGGAAGAATGCGGCGAGCGGATCGTCGGGATCGAGGATCGTGAACGACTGGACACCGGCCTGCTGGTCGGGTGCGGCGGTCATGATGGTCACGACCGCCGGGCCGTAGCGGTCGACGATCGCCGGAAAATCGACCGGCATCGCGTAAGGCGTCGCACCCGGCCTTTGCTTCGTCGCGGGTGGCGTGGCAGATGGCGACAGGGTTCCGGAAACGGCGGCCGGCGAAGGCAGCAAACAGCCGGCAAACACGCCCCCGATCAACGCGGTGCGAAGCACGGCGCGAGCAAGCGTCTGGCGAACCACGGTGCACCTCCCCCGGGAGTCGCGGCGCCGACATGCGCGAGACGCGCAGGCGCCTGACAAGCACCGGTACACGCATCCATTTATAGTCCACGCGGCCTGTTCGAACATACGAATCGAAACCCGTATGCCGGGCGGCACGGCAGGCGCGGAGCCGCGACGGCGTTCGTTTCGAACAAAGTGTGCGGTTCGTCAATCCGCACAAGTCCGATTGTCGTGCGCGGCGGTGGGCGGCTTGTGCTGGTATGCGGAGCCGAACCCGGCGGCTGCATCCGGTCGATGTACGAAAAACGGCCCGCTGACAGCGGTGAACTTGCTGCTGCCGACCGCCGAGAAGCGGTACAGAGTCAAAGGTTGGCGGCTTCCTTCACCTGATCGCCGCGCCGCCGGCTCAGGCAACGCGTACGCACGTCACGCCCCGCCCACCCGCTCCGCGATCGCCGACAGCATCCGCAACATCGGCTCGAACGCGTCGGCCGACGTATTGCCGAAACCGAGCACCAGACCGTTGTCTGCCGATGCCGCATCGATCGAAAAGCCCGACAGCGGGAACGGCCCGATGCCGTGGGCGCGCGCCGCGTCGACGATCGCTCGATCGCGGTAACGCGCAGGCAGCCGCAGCGCAAGATGCAGCCCGCACGGCCCGCCCTCGATCTGGTGCGGCACGCTCAGGCTGCCGTCGAGCGCGGCGAGCAGCAACCGCCGCCGGTCGCGGTAAAGCCGGCGCATGCGGCCGAGATGGCGGCCGTACTCGCCCGTCTCGATGAAATCCGCCAGCGCGAGCTGCACGTGGCGCGTGCCGCCGCGCAGCATCTCCGGCAGCACCGGCCGGACCGCGGCCAGCAGCGCGTCGGGCAGCACGAGAAAACCGATGCGCAGCGCCGGAAACATCGTCTTGCTGAACGAGCCGAGATAGACGACGGGCGAATCGGGCGCGAGCCCGTGCATCGCGCCGATCGGCTCGCCGGTGTGACGGAATTCGCTGTCGTAGTCGTCCTCGATGATCCACGCACGATGCCGGCGCGCGGCATCGATCAGCGCGAGCCGACGCGAGATCGACAGCACGGCGCCGGTCGGGAACTGGTTCGACGGAGTCGTATAGACGAGGCGCGGCGTCCGCTCGCGCCAGTCGTCCGCTTCGGCGCGCAGCCCTTCCGCGTCGACCGGCATCGGCACGACGTCGAGATCGGCCGCCTGCATCGCGGTGCGCGCGCCGCGATAGCCGGGCTCCTCGACCCACACCGTATCGCCCGGGTTCGTCAGCAGCTGCGCACACAACGAGATCGCACCCTGTGCGCCCTCCGTGATCACGATCTGCTCGGGATCGCAGCGCACGCCGCGCGTCACGGCCAGATGGCGCGCGATCGATTCGCGCAGCGCGCGCTCGCCGAGCGGATCGCCATAACCGAGCAGGTCGCGGCCGCTGCGGCGCAGCGCACGGTCGATCGCGTGGCGCCACGCGTCCACCGGGAAATGCGCCAGCGCGGGCACGCCCGGCCGGAAACCCTCCGTTTCGCCGGTGCCGATGCGGCTCGGGCGAATGCGGCCGAGCCGCTGCGCGACGGCCGGCGGCGCGGCACGCCGGCGCGGCGGCGCCGGCCGCGACAACCCGACGACACGCGTGCCGCGGCGGTCGGACTGCAGGAAGCCTTCGGCGACGAGCTGCTCGTAGACGGCGGCCGTCGTGTTGCGCGACACGCCGAGCGTCTCGGCCAGCGCACGCGTGCCGGGCAGCCGCGTGCCGGCCGGCATCGCACCGCCGAGAATCGCGTCGCGCACGCGGCGCAGCAACTGGCGCTGCAACGAAGGCGCACCGGGCGTGCGCGCCAGCGGCGCGTCGAGCGGCAGCAACGGTGCGTCGCCGGAAGGCAGGATTGTCGTCATCGGAACATCTCAGCGTGAAAATGTCGGAACGTGGCGGACGGCTAGTTGCGGACGGCCAGCGGCGCACGGCTCTTGGCTCTTGGCTCTTGGCTCTTGGCTCTTGGCTCTTGGCTCGTGGCTCTTGGCTCTTGGCTCTTGGCTCTTGGCTCTTGGCTCTTGGCTCTTGGCTCTTGGCACCATAAATTTGCCAATCCCTGGCGCTTCTCATGGTACCTCGCCACGACTACGATCGTCTGCATGCCGGCATGTCGCCGGCCGCCAACCGAAGCGAGATCGACCTTGTCCACGCTCACCAACGATTTCCAGCAATCCATCGGCCATCCCGTTCCCGACTGGTCCGCGCGCCCGCGCCCGGAGCGCATCGTGCTCGAAGGCCGCTACTGCCGGCTCGAACCGCTCGACGCCGAGCGCCACGCGGCCGACCTGTACGCCGCCTACGCCCAGGCGCCGGACGGCAGCGACTGGACCTATCTCGCACACGGCCCGTACACCGACGAGTCGAGCTACCGCGACTACGCGCGCGGCGCGCAGGCGAGCGCGGATCCGCTGCACTACACGGTGATCGACCGTGCCACGGGCCGCGCGGTCGGCACGCTCGCGCTGATGCGCATCGATCCGGCCAACGGCGTGATCGAGGTCGGCTCCGTCACGTTCTCGCCGCTGCTCAAGCGCACGCCCGTCTCGACCGAAGCGCAGTTCCTGCTGATGAAGTACGCGTTCGACACGCTCGGCTACCGGCGCTACGAATGGAAATGCGACGACCTGAACGTGCCGTCGCGCAAGGCCGCCGCACGGCTCGGCTTCCGCTACGAAGGCACGTTCCGGCAGGCGATCATCTACCGCGGCCGCAATCGCGACACCGCATGGTTCTCGATCATCGACGGCGAATGGCCGGATGTCCGCGCCGCGTTCGACGCGTGGCTCGCACCGGAAAACTTCGACGCGCAGGGCAAGCAGCGCCAGTCGCTCACCGCGATCCGCCACGCGCAGGCGCGCGCGCGCGATGCGGCCGGCCGCGCGCACGACGCGACGCGCGTCACGGTGCGCCCGCTCGTTGCCGCCGACGAAGCCGCGTGGCGCCCGCTGTGGCAGGGTTATCAGAAGTTTTACGACACCGCGCTGAGCGACGCGGTGTTCGCGACGACGTGGGCCCGCCTGATGGATCCTGCCGAGCCGATGTTCGTGCTCGGCGCATTCGACGCATCGGGGGCGCTGGTCGGGATCGTGCATTCGATCTACCACCGCTCGTGCTGGACCGAAGGGCCGTACTGCTACCTGCAGGACCTGTACACCGCGCCCGACGCACGCGGGCAAGGCGCAGGCGGTGCGCTGATCGAGGCCGTGTACGACCATGCCCGCGAAGCCGGCGCGAGCCGCGTGTACTGGCTCACGCACGAAACCAACACGACCGCGCGCGCACTGTACGACAAGCTCGCGAACAACGCCGGGTTCATCCAGTACCGGCACGACGTGAAGAAATGACGTGATGCCGCGGCCGGCCGGCGTTCAGCCGCGAACATCGGCCGGAACGTATGCGTCGTCACCCTCCGCCGTGACGCCGCACGCCGCGCCGGTTGCACCGGGCACCGACGCCGGGCAGATCATCTCGTCGCCGTTGGCCGGCACGGGCCGCCGCACCGGCCGGAACACCGGCTCGCCCGGCTCGATCGGCTGCCCCGAGATCGCGCAACGGCCCGGCTGCAACGCGACGCGCAAGCGCCAGCGCTGTTCGCCGTAATGGCAACGGCCGCTCTCGACCCAGCGAACCAGCAACGCGTCGTCGCCGGCCTCCAGCACCGTGACGAACAGTTGCGGGCGCAACGGCGAGACGGCCGCAGCGGCGTGCTCGGGAGCAGGCACTCCGCCGAGCGTCACGAGCGGATGCGCGGCGCCGCCGCGCGGCGGCATCGCATCGTGTTCGATCCGTGCCGGCGCATCGCACGGCACGTCTTCTTCGCAAATCAGGCTTTCCATGGTATTGAGCATGCTTGACGGATTTCCGTGCAGGTTGAACGGCGCCGCGCTCAGCGCCGGCCCATCGGTTCGCGCAGCAGCGACAGGCCGATCGCCGCGCCGGTGACGGCGGCCGCGAGCATCAGTCCGATGCCGCCCGACCAGCCGAATGCACCGACGATCGCGCCGATTGCCAGCGGCCCGATCACCTGTCCGAGATAGTTGCCCTGCACGACCCAGCCGATGCTCAGCGGCGCCAGCGACGGCGTCGGTGCGGAGCCCGGCGCGCACGCGAGGATCGTCGCCGGCAGCATCCCCGCGATCGCCGAGAACGCGAATCCCAGCGCGACCGCGAGCGGTGCCGGTGTGGCCGCGCTGAAGAGTCCTGCGCCCGCCGCGCCGATCGCGACCGACGTCGCAGCCATGACGATCCCCGGCCGTGCGCCGCGCGACAGCAACCAGCCGGCCGTCAGGTTGCCGATCACGCATGCGGCGACGATCGCCGCGCTGATCAGCCCCGCCGCGCCGACCGCGACGCCGAGGCGCTGCATCAGGAAAACCGGCAGGAACGTCATCGCCGCGAAGAACTGCACGTTGTAGGTGGCGAAACCCAGCGCGAGCAGCGTGGTCGACCGCGACGCGAGCACGTCGCGCAGCGCGGGCCCGATGCGCGGCGCCGCGGCCTGCCGGGCCGGCGTTTCGGCGGACGTCGTGACGGGCACCGCGGCCGCCGCGGCGAGCGTCAGCGCCGAGGCCGCGAGCCAGCCGTTGCGCCAGCCGCCGAGCAGCGGCCCGACCAGCATCGACAGCGCCATGCCGGCCGGCATGAACGTGCTCCACAGCCCGAACGCGAGATTGCGCCGCTCGGGCGGCGTCACGCGATTCAGCACGGCCGGCGCGGCGACCACCACGATCACGAAACCGAGCCCCTCGGCGAAGCGCGTGGCGAGCAGCAGCGCGAAACTGCCGGCCGACGCACCGGCGACACTCGACAGGCCGAGGATCACCAGGCCCGCGATCAGCATCCGCCGGTCGCCCCAGCGCCGTACCAGCAGCCCGGCCGCGATGCCGCCGAACACGCCGACGAACGGAAACACCGACATGATCCCGCTCAGCGAAGCGAGCGAGCCGCCGAACTCGTGCTGCAGCGACGGCAACGCGATCGTCGCCTTGCCGACATGCAACGCGGACACGATGCTCGCCAGCACGACGTTCGCGACGGCGGCCCGGTAGCTGCGCGACGGCAGCGTCGCGGCATCGGCCGCGACAGGCGATTCGGTCATCTCCACCTCCGTTGGAGCGGCCGCGTGCAACGGGGTGCGTCACGCGTCCGCGATCGGACTGGCGCACATGATACAAATTGAAGTTAACTTCAAGTAAAGGGGTATCGCGCGCAACGATCCGTTTCGCCGATCGCGGCAATGGGCCCGCGCGGCGGCGAGCGGCCGCCTGATTTAAGCTGTCGGCTTCGCCCCGACCACGTTGCGCCCGCATGCCGACCGCCTCTCCCGCTCCCGCCGCCCCGCTTCCGCTCGACGCAGCCTGGTCGACCTTCCCCGGCCGCAAGGCCGCCGTGCGCATCTTCGTCGCCGGCTACTGCGCCGCACGCGACCGGCGCGATGCGCCGCTGCAAGACAGCCCGGACGGCCAGGTCGTGCGGTTCGACGCCGGCATGGGGCGGCCTTTCGAGCACTTCGTGATCGAGGGCGCGCCCGCGTATGGCGACGGCCCGTTCACCGTCGGCGCATGGATCACGCGCTACGGCGCCGCGCCGCTGCCGCCCGCGCTGGAAGGCAGGACACGCCGGTTGTCGGACGAGCATTTCATGGCCGCCGATATCGACACGCTGTCCGGCGACGATGCACTCGCGCAGGCGCTCGGTTGCCACACCCCGCGCGACATCGAAACGTTCAATGCGGACGCCCCGTTCCCGCCGTTCCAGCCGAATCCGGCCGCGTTCCTGTTCGCGCACCGCCTGGACGGGCAGATCGCCGCCACCGCGCGCTACGGTTTTGCGTCGGCGCACGATATCGTCGTCGACCGCGTCGCGACGGCAGATGCGTACCGCCGCCGGGGTCTCGCGATGCAGTTGCTCGCCGCGATCGTCGCGCACGCACGGCAACGCGGCGCGCAGCGCGTGTGGCTCGTGTCGACCGAGGCCGGCCTGCCGCTGTACCGCGCCGCCGGATTCACGCGGCTCGCACCGGTCGCGGTCGACGAAATCGTCGCCTGACCGCGCGTCGAACGGCGCTGTCCATCGCCGCGCGTCTCGCGATTCGTCTCATTACACTGAGACGAACGTCCCAGCGTCTCACCGGCGTGCCGTTCAGCAGTTGCAGCAAGCTTCACGTCTCTCCCGCGTCGAATCGTCTCCTGTCAACGAACAGGCGAATGGTGCATCGCATCACGCACGTTCCGTTGAATCGCCACCCGGCGTACCCGCTCGAGCTGGCCCCGTTCCTGCATACCGGTCGATCGCGCAATCGCGCAACGGGCGCACCGGTAGCCATGCCGCGTGCCCGACGACAACCTGACGGAGACAGCAACGTGAGTACACCGGCATCGACCACCGCCCCCAGCATGAACGCCGCCGTCTGGCACGGCCGCCACGACATCCGCGTCGAACAGGTTCCCGTTCCGGCGCGCCCGCCGGCCGGCTGGGTCACGATTCGCGTGCACTGGTGCGGGATCTGCGGTTCCGACCTGCACGAATACGTCGCCGGCCCCGTCTTCATCCCGGTCGACGCGCCGCATCCGCTGACGGGCCTGAAGGGCCAGTGCATCCTCGGCCACGAGTTCAGCGGCGAGATCGCCGAGCTCGGCGCGGGCGTGACGGGCTTCGCGGTCGGCGACCGCGTGACGGCCGACGCATGCCAGCATTGCGGCACCTGCTGGTATTGCCGGCACGGGCTGTACAACATCTGCGAGAACCTCGCGTTCACCGGGCTGATGAACAACGGCGCTTTCGCCGAATACGTGAACGTGCCGGCCGAGTTGCTGTACAAGCTGCCCGACGGTTTCCCGACCGAGGCCGGCGCGCTGATCGAGCCGCTCGCGGTCGGGCTGCATGCGGTCAAGAAGGCCGGCAACATCGTCGGGCAGACCGTCGTCGTGGTCGGCGCGGGCACGATCGGCCTGTGCACGATCATGTGCGCGAAGGCCGCGGGCGCCGGGCGCGTGATCGCGCTGGAAATGTCGGCCGCGCGCAAGCAGAAGGCGCTTGAGGTCGGCGCGAGCGTCGTCATCGATCCGAAGACATCCGACGCGATCGCCGAAGTCAAGGCGCTGACCGACGGCTACGGCGCCGACGTGTCGTTCGAGTGCATCGGGCACACGGCCACGGCGAAGCTCGCGATCGACGTGATCCGCAAGGCCGGCAAGTCGGTGATGGTCGGCATCTTCGAGGAGCCGGCACCGTTCAACTTCTTCGACATCGTGTCGACCGAAAAGGAAGTGATCGGCTCGCTCGCGTACAACGGCGAGTTCGCGGACGTGATCCGCTTCATCGCGGACGGCCGCATCGACGTACAGCCGCTCATCACCGGGCGCATCGCGCTCGGCGACATCGTCTCGCACGGCTTCGAGGAACTGGTCAATCACAAGGACCGTAACGTGAAGATCATCGTTCGGCCCGCCGTCGCCTGACCGCTCGCGGGGCCGCGGCACCGATTCTCGCCGCGGCACGCCTGCTGCCGCATCGTCCTGAAGCGTCGCCCGTACATGGGCGGCGCACCTGCCTTCCATTCCCGTCCAGCCCCCCCTCCTTGCCGCCGTCGTCCGAAGCGGACTTGATGCCGCAATTCACGACAGACGCGCGGATCAAAAAATATTCGTAATCCAAACCATCTGCCGTAGCGCGCCACGGGTTCGATACGCGATCAGGGTTTCTCCGGATCAAGCGCGATTCGCCCGATGTCGACAGGGCACTGATGCAAGGCGATCCTGTGCAACGCGAGATCCGGCCTCCCGGCCGGGATCGTGGCCGCCCCGTGAAGGCGGCCGCGCCCCCCACAAAACCTTACGGCGTCACGGCGCCGACAGGCCGAGAATACGGGCCCACCCGGGATAGCTTGCAAACATGGTGTGTCATGAATCGTTCATTCTCGTTTAGCCGGGAACACGCATATAACATTCGATCGCTGACGATCCTGCAGAAGACGCATATCGGCTTCGCGCTCGTCACCACGCTGCTGGCGTTACTCTGCGGCACGATCATCTGGGGGAGTTTCCGGCAATACCGGCAGGAAAACGCCGACCTGCAGAGCTTCGAATTCGTCCGTGGCGCGATGAGCGCCGCCAACGTGATCTCGGCCGAACGCGGCCCGACGAACGACCTGCTGGTACGCCTGCAGAACGACGGCGCCGCCGAGATCCGCAACCTGCTCGCCGCGCGCGCGCGTTCCGACAACGCGCTCGAACGGTTTCGCGCCGGCATCGCGCAGGCGGCCGTGCTCGACGAGCGAGAACGCGGCAACCTGCTGCATGCACTCGACTCCGTCCGGATGATGCTTGCCGACGCGCGTGCCGAAGTCGACGCGCTCGACGCGCGGCCGCTCGCGTCACGCACCGTTCACGACATCCAGCACGCGCAGGCGCGCCTGTTCCGGATCGTCGACACGCTGTCGCTGCTGATCGACGGCGCGATGAGCGACACGGCGATGCGCGACCCGCGCACGTCCGGTGCGATCCTGCTCGCGCGGCTCCTCGGCGATCTCCGGGAATACGCGGGGCGCACGGGTTCGCTGCTGATCGCGCCGATGTTCGCGCGGCAGGCGCTCGATCGCGCGCAGTTCGCGGACATCATGCGGATGCGCGGCCGCATCGAGCAGTTGCGCGCGCTGATCGACGGCGCGATCGGCACGCAGCTCGACGACCCCGACGTCGCACGCGAATATGCGCAGCTCAACGCGGCCTTCGACGCGCACATCCTGCCGCTCGTCGACGCGACCGTCGCCGGCGGCCGGGACGGCGCGTATGCCATGAGCGCCGCCGATTTTTCCCGCGCGATCGTGCCGCATTTCCGGCCGAGCGAGCTGCTGCGCGACCGCGTGATCGACCTTGCCCGGCATCGCGCGATCGGCGACCGGAACGCCGCCCGGATCAAGGTCGGGGTGTCGGCGTTCGCCACGACGCTGTGCATCGCGATCCTGGCCTCGCTCGCGCGCGGCATGCAGCGGCTGCTGTCGAAGCCGCTCGATGTGCTCGGCCGCCGGATCGTCGCGCTCAGCGAAGGCGATACGTCGCACGTCGCGCTGCCGCGCGGCGTCGGGCCCGAGATCGCGCGGATCCACGCGTCGCTGGAAACGTTGCGCAACGCGACCGTCCGCCGCGACATGCTCGAGCGCCAGCGCAACGACATGCTGACGCTGTTTTCGCACGACATGCGCGCCCCGCTGACATCGCTGATCATCCTGATCGACACGCAGGCGCAGCGGGCGGGCGACGCGCAGATAAAGCAGCAGTTCGCGAGAATCGCCAGGCTGGCGCGGCACACGCTGGCGATGGCCGACGGCTTCGCGCAGCTGTCGCGTGCGGAGGCGAGCGAATACGAACGCGTGCCGGTCAACCTCGCCGACCTGATGAACGAGGCACGCGATGCGGTGTGGCCGCTCGCGCACCGGAAATCCATGTCGATCGACGACGTGCCGCGGCGCGATGACACGATCGTGCCGGGCGACCCGGCGCTGCTGTCGCGCGCGCTGATCAACCTGCTGGACAACGCCATCAAGTACAGCGCGCCGCTGACGAGCGTCGAATGCAAGGTCGAGCCGGGCGCCGACGGCAAGACCGTGCGCTGCACGATCCGCGACAGCGGGTGCGGAATCAACAGCGGGGACCAGACGCGGCTGTTCGAGCGCTACCGGCGCTTTCGCACCGCCGGCCAGCCGGAAACCAGCGGCGTCGGGCTCGGCATGGCGTTCGTCAAGGCCGTCGTCGAACGGCACGGAGGCCACATCCACGTGCACAGCGTCGTGCTGCAGGGCACCACCATCACGATCACGCTGCCGGCCGCGGCGGCGCCATGACGACGGTGCCGCCGCGGCCGGCGGAAAGCGGCCGAAGCCGTGCCGCAGCCCCGCGCGATTCTTCGATATACTGGACCGAACCCTTTTCGGGGCAACCGGTGGCCACCACACCCATTGCGCGTTCGCCCCAACCTGCGTGGAATTGCTCACCGTGAAACCGCGAGCCGGACTCATTCTCGAACTCTTCGTCAACCTGGTGCTGCCCTGGGTTGCCTACCGGGCCGCGCAGCCGTATTTCGGCGAAACCGGCGCGCTGTACGCGTCGGCAGTCCCGCCGGTCATCTGGTCGATCGTCGAATTCATCCGCTCGCGCCGCGTCGATGCGGTGGCGGCCATCGTGCTGCTCGGCATCGCGCTGTCGATCATCGGGATGGCATTCGGCGGCAGCGCACGCACGCTGCTGATGCGCGAATCGCTCGCGTCGGGCACGATCGGCGTCGTGTTCCTGCTGTCGCTGTTCCGCGAACGCCCGCTGATCTTCTATCTCGCCCGCGCCACCATCGCCCGCGAAATGGATGGCGGTGCCGCGCATTTCGAAGCGGTCTGGAACGCGCAGCCGGGGCTGCGACAGATGCTCCGGCGCATGACCTTCGTCTGGGGCGGGTTCATGACGCTGGAAATGCTGCTGCGCTGCTGGATGGTCGTGACCTGGCCGGTCGAACGCGTGCTGGTCGTGTCGCCGATCATCGGCTATACCGTGTTCGGCTGTCTGCTGACGTGGACGTTCTGGTACCGGCGGCGGATGCGCGTGCGCAACAGCGTCCACATCCCGGGCCGCGACGGCGTCACCGAAACCGCCGGCCGCTGACGGCTCGCGGCCGGCATGACCGGAAGGCTGCTGTATGATGCGCGGCGTCTCGTCCGACGAATGCCGCTCCTGTCATGTCCCTCTCGCTCCTTCCATCCGCCACGATCTGGCTCGCCCTGTTCGCGGCCGCCGCGTTTGCGTGGCATCGCCCGCAGCACGGGCTGAGCGTCGGCCTTGCCGCGCTCGGTTATGCGTGCGCGCTGGCGTTCGGCAAGCTCGCGCCGCTCGCGCTGGCGCCGCTCGCGTTGCTGGCCGCGGCCGCCTGGGGCGTGATGCCCGGGCGCCCGCGCGCGGTGCGCATCGCCGCGCACGCCGTCTTCGCCGCACTCGCGATCGCGCTCAGCCTGCACCTGATTCCCGGCTTCCACAATCCCCTCGTGATCGCCCCGACGCGCTTCACGCCGGATGCCGTCCCGTTCACGATGTACCTGAACCTGGACAAGCCGCTCGTCGGCCTGTGGCTGGTGTGGGTGCTGCCGTGGGTCGCCCCCGACGTCCCGCTGTCGCGCGCGCTGCGCACCGGCGCGATGGCGGCCGTCGCCACGGCGGCCGCGTGCCTGGCCGGCGCGCTCGCGTTCGGCATGGTCGGCTGGGCGCCCAAGTGGCCGGCGTCGGGCTGGCTGTGGCTCGTCAATAACCTGCTGCTCGTGACGCTCGCCGAGGAGGCGCTGTTCCGCGGCTACGTGCAGGGCGGGCTGACGCGCGCGTTCGGTGCGTTCGCGTGGGGGCCATGGGCCGCCCTGGCGATCGGCGCGGTGCTGTTCGGCGCCGCGCACGCGGCCGGCGGCTGGTCATGGATCGTGCTCGGCACGGTGGCCGGCGTCGGCTATGGCCTCGCATGGCGGCGCGGCGGACTGCTCGCGTCCGCGCTCGCGCATGCGGGGCTCAACGTCGTCCACTTCGGACTGTTCACCTACCCGATGCTCGCCGCCGCGCGCTGACGGCCGCGCGGCGACGCCGCTCAGTCGAACCCGGCGACCGCGTGCGGCACGTACGGACGTTCGAGCGTGGCGATCTCGTCGTCGGTCAGCTTCAGTTCGAGCGCGGCCAGAGCGTCGTCCAGTTGCCGCGGCTTCGAAATACCGACGATCGGCGCGGTGACCCCGGCCTTCTGCGCGACCCACGCGAGTGCCACCTGCGCACGCGGCACGTTCCGTGCGGCCGCGATCGTCGCAACGGCGTCGACGACCGCCCTGTCCGACTCCGCCGTCGCATCGTAAAGCCGCTGGCCGACCGCGTCGCTCTCCTGCCGCTCGGTCGACTCGTCCCAGTTGCGCGTCAGGCGGCCACGCGCGAGCGGGCTCCATGGAATCACCGCGATCCCCTCGTCTGCGCACAGCGGCAGCATTTCCCGCTCTTCTTCCCGATACAGCAGGTTCAGGTGGTTCTGCATGCTGACGAAGCGGGTCCAGCCGTGCTGCTTCGACGTATGCAGCGCCTTCGCGAACTGCCACGCGAACATCGACGACGCGCCGATATAACGCGCCTTGCCGGCCTTCACGACGTCGTGCAGCGCCTCGAGCGTCTCCTCGATCGGCGTGCCGTAATCCCAGCGGTGAATCTGGTAGAGATCGACGTAATCGGTGCCGAGCCGCTTCAGGCTCTGGTCGATGTCGGTCATGATCGCCTTGCGCGACAACCCCGCGCCGTTCGGCCCCGGCCGCATCCGGTAGAACACCTTGGTCGCGATCACGATCTCGTCGCGTTTCGCGAAATCGCGCAGCGCGCGGCCGACGATCTCCTCCGACGTGCCGTCCGAATAGATGTTCGCGGTATCGAAGAAGTTGATGCCGGCTTCGACCGCCCGCTGGATGATCGGGCGGCTCTCCGCTTCCGGCAGCGTCCACGGGTGCGAGCCGCGTGACGGTTCGCCGAACGTCATGCAACCCAGCACCAGGCTGGACACTTCCAGCCCTGTCGATCCGAATTTCACGTATTCCATTGCACGCCTCGCGATTGAAGTTGAGCTGACGGCCGGATGCGCGCCGCGCATCCGCCGGACCGTCGCATGGTATCCCGGGCGGCAAAAAGACGTGCGGCGTCGCCGCATCGGACGAAGGGGGCGTTCGCCGGCGCGAGGTCGCGAGGTCGCGAGGTCGTGCGAGGTCGTGCGAGGTCGTGCGAGGCTGTGCGAGGCCACGCAGAGCGCCGGCCGCGCGGGACGTACGCTGCGGCGCGGGCCGCTTACTTGGCCTGGTCGGCGATCGGCTGCAGGAACGCGGAAAAGCCGGTCAGCATGATCTGCACGCCGATGCACAGCAGCAGGAACGCCGACACGCGCTTCGCGACCTTGGTGCCTTCGCTGCCGAGGTAGCGCGACAGCAGCGCGGAGCGGCTGTAGACCTGCCAGATCACGACCGCGACCAGCACGGACACGGCGATCGACACGATGCTCGACAGCATGAACTCCGACAGCTTGTGCGTGCGGTTCGCATTCAGCGCGATCGCGGTCGCGATCGAGCCGGGGCCGACCGTGAGCGGCACGGTCAGCGGGAAGAACGCGCGCGTCATGATCGCGTTCGCGTCGATCGGCTTGACCGGCGTGTCGCCGCCGCCCGGCCCGTCGGGTTCGTTCAGCATCTGCCAGCCGGCCACGGCAACCGCGAAGCCGCCGCCGATCCGCAGCGCTTCCATCGAAATCCCGAAGAAATGCAGCACCGGCGTGCCGGCGAAAAACGCGACCAGCAGCACGATGAACGAGTTGAACGCGACCTTCCGGGCGAGCAGGTCCCGCTCGTGTTCGGTGAGCGCCTCGGTCCGTTCGAGAAACAGGAACGCGATGCCGATCGGGTTGATGATGCCGATCAGGCCGGTGAAGCCGAACAGGATCTCGGAGATAAGGCGGTTGACGATCATCGGATGAAGAATCGGTCGGGGCTGGGCCGGCGGGGCGCCGGGGGTCACGCATTGTAGAGCAAGCGCCCGCGGCGCAAAATGCGGGCTCGCCCGTTGCGCCGCCGATCGTCTCCGCTTGCGCTTATTCGGCGCCCGCCTCCCATGCCGGCGGCCGCTTCGCGAAGAACGCGGCGAAGCCTTCCTTCGCTTCCGGCGTCGCCCGCACGCGGGAGATCGTCTGCGCGGTGAACGCCGCGCGCTCGTCGGACGACGGATACTCGCCGATCGTGTCGAAGAAGCGCTTGATCTCCATCAGCGCGTTCGGGCCGTTCCGGCCGAGTTCGGCGAGCGTCCGGTCGAGCGCTTCGTCGAGCGACTCGAGCGGCACGGCCTGGTGGATCAGGCCGATCGCGACCGCCTCGCCGGCGGCGAGCTGCGTCGCGGTGAGCGCGAGCCGCCGCGCCTGGCGCTGGCCGACCGCCTCGACCAGATACGGCCCGATCACGGCCGGCAGGATCCCGAAGCGTGCCTCGCTGACCGAGAAGCGCGCGTGATCGCTCGCAATCACGATGTCGCACGCCGCGCACAGGCCGACGCCGCCGCCGAACGCGTGACCTTGCACGCGCGCCACCGTCGGCTTCGGGCATTGCCGGATCGCGCGCATCATCGCGGCGAACCGCTCCGCATCGCGCAGGTTCGCGGCCGCGTCGTTCGCGCTCGCGCGCTGCATCCACTGCAGATCGGCGCCGGCGCAGAACGCGCGGCCGTCCGAACGCAGCACGATCGCGCGCACGTCGTCGCGCGAGCCGAGCGTGGTGAACGCGGCGGTCAGTTCGGCGATCATCGTCTCGTCGAACGCGTTGAGCACGTCGCCGCGCTGCAATGCGACGGTTGCGATGCCGCGCGCATCGACCGTGACGGCCAGGGTCTTCAATCCATCCATCGAACAGGTTTCCTCGGGTAGAACGGCAAACATCGGAATTACGCGGCCTGGCGGCGGTCGATCACGCGCCGGGCCTTGCCGGTCGCGGTCGCGGGAATGCCGCCCGCTGCCAGCACCGTCACGCCGGACGACACGCCGACCATCGTCTTGATCCGGTGCTGCAGCTCGCGCGCGAGCGCCGCGCGATCGCTTTCGCTGACGGACGCGGCCGCTTCGGAGCGCAGTTCGACCGCGAGATCGAGCCGGTCCATGTGACCGTCGCGCGACAGCGTGATCTGGAACTGGCCCGACAGCTGCGGCAGCGCGACGACGATCTCCTCGATCTGGCTCGGGAACACGTTCACGCCGCGCACGATCAGCATGTCGTCGGAGCGGCCGGTGATCTTCGCGAGACGGCGCATCGCGCGCGCGGTCGGCGGCAGCAGCGCGGTGAGGTCGCGCGTGCGGTAGCGGATCACCGGCATCGCTTCCTTCGTCAGCGACGTGAACACGAGCTCGCCCTGGCTGCCGTCGGGCAGCACTTCGCCCGTGACGGGATCGATGATCTCCGGATAGAAATGGTCTTCCCAGATTACCGGGCCGTCCTTCGTCTCGACGCATTCGCACGCGACGCCCGGGCCCATCACTTCCGACAGCCCGTAGATGTCCAGCGCGTCGATGCCCACACGCGTCTCCACTTCCTCGCGCAGCGCCTGCGTCCACGGCTCGGCGCCGAAGATGCCGATCTTCAGCGACGACTCGGCAGGGTCCATCCCCTGCCGCACCATCTCGTCGATCAGGTTCAGCATGTACGACGGCGTGACGAGGATGATCTTCGGCTCGAAATCGCGAATCAGCTGCACCTGCTTCTCGGTCTGCCCGCCCGACATCGGCACGACCATGCAGCCGAGCCGCTCCGCACCATAGTGAATCCCGAGGCCGCCCGTGAAGAGGCCATAGCCGAACGCGTTGTGCAGCGTGTCGCCCGGGCGGCCGCCGGCCGCGCGGATCGAGCGCGCGGTCACGTTCGCCCAGGTATCGATGTCGCGCGCGGTGTAGCCGACCACCGTCGGCTTGCCCGTCGTGCCGCTCGACGCGTGCACGCGCACGACCTGCTCGCGCGGCACCGCGAACAGCCCGAACGGATAGTTGTCGCGCAAATCGTTCTTGGTCGAAAACGGGAATTTCGCGAGATCGGCGAGCGACTTCAGGTCGTCCGGATGCACGCCCGCCGCATCGAACGTGCGGCGATAGTGCGGGACGTTGTCGTACGCGTGGCGCAGCGACCACTTGAGGCGCTCGAGCTGCAGCGCGTGCAGTTCGTCGCGGCTGGCGGTCTCGATCGGCTCGAGGGCGGCGGCGGGATGCGTCGGGTGAGTCATCGGGGTGCTCCTCCAATGGAGTGATGTCGTTATCGTGTTCGGGGTAACGGGGTCGGCGGCTACGACCGGAACGTGCGGCCGGCCGCGTGCAGCGCGGCGATGCGCGGCGACACGCGATAGCGGTCCTCGCCGTAGCTCGCCGCGAGATTCGACAGCACGCGATGCACGCGGCCGATGCCGATCGCATCGGCCCACGCGAGCGGGCCGCACGGGTAGTTCACGCCCTTCTCCATCGCGAGATCGAGATCGGCGGGCGAGCACACGCCCTGGTTCACCGTGTCGGCCGCCTCGTTCGCGAGCATCGCGACGGTGCGCATCGCGACCATGCCCGGCACGTCCGCGACGCCGACGACGCGAAAACCCGCCTGCTGGAACAGGCCGACCGCGTCCGCATAGGCTGCGTCGCTGCACTGGAGCGCACGCGTCAGCGCGACGAGCCCGGCCTGCGTGTAATCGCGTGCGAGGTCGACCAGCACGAGATCGGCCACGCCCGTCTGCGCGGCGCGCGCGGTCGCGGTGCGGCCGTCGGTCAGCGCGATCGATGCACGGCCGGCCGTCGCGAGCAGGTCGTCGGCATGCGTGCCGGCCTGCCGGGCGCCCGCGATGCGTTCGGTGAAGCGCGTATGCAGCGCGGCGGCCGGGCCGTCCTGCGCAAACAGCGCAACGTCGGCCGGCGCGTCGCGCGGGGCTTCGAGATCGGGCGCGGGCGGCGTCGCGCCGTCCGCATACGAGTAGAAACCGCGCCCCGACTTGCGCCCGAGGAAACCCGCGTTCACGAGTTCCTGCTGGATCAGCGACGGCGTGTAGCGCGGGTCGTAGAAGTACGCGCGGAACACCGATTCGGTCACCGCGAAGTTCACGTCGTGGCCGATCAGGTCCATCAGCTCGAACGGCCCCATCCGGAAGCCGCCGGCCTCGCGCATCACCGCGTCGATCGACGCCGGCGCACCACCCTGTTCGTTCAGCACGCGCAGCGCCTCCGCGTAATACGGCCGTGCGACGCGGTTCACGATGAAGCCCGGCGTCGATTTGGCCATCACGGGCCGCTTGCCCCACGCGGCGGCGGTCGCAACCAGCACCTGTGCGACTTCGGGCGCGGTCGCGAGCCCGCTGACCACCTCGACGAGCGCCATCAGCGGGGCCGGGTTGAAGAAATGCAGGCCGGCGACGCGCTGCGGCGCGCGCAGCCCGGCCGCGATCGACGTAATCGAGATCGACGACGTGTTGGTCGCCAGCAGGCACGCGTCGTCGACATGGCGCTCGAGCGTCGCGAAGATCTCGCGCTTCACGTCGAGCCGCTCGGCGGCCGCCTCGACGATCAGCGCGGCACCCGCGAAATCGGCCAGCGCACGCACCGCGCGGAGCCGGCTGCCTGCCGCATCGGCCTGTGCCGGTTCGAGCCGGCCCTTCTCCGCGAGCCGCGCGAACTGCGCGCGGATGCCGGCCAGTGCCTTGTCGCAAGCGGCTTCGTTCAGGTCGTACAGCAGCACCGTATGGCCGGCTGCCGCCGCGACCTGCGCTATGCCCGCGCCCATCGCGCCGGCACCGATCACGCCGACGACGGCCGACGGCGCCAGCGCGCCCGAGTTCATCGAATGTGCAGAAGAAACAGCCATCGCTTGCGATCCGTCATGAAGTGGAAGTGCGAGCGATTATAAACCGACCGGTCGGTAGATTTATGTCAGGGCGTGCCCGAATTTGTCGTGCAAGAGACCGTTACGGAAACTGCAAAGACAAAAAATTCGAACGATCGGGGCACTTTTTGCCAACCGAAAGGTCAATGAAAGCACTCGAATATGAGATAGTGACCCCCGAACGCCTGATAAAATTCGGCAAACCGCCGGATTTCAGGGGGAAACCGCGTGTCACGCCGCCACCGCCGTCCATTGCCGGCCGCCCTTCCGGGGTCGGAACCGAGCCTCCGGCACGCGCGTCGTCTCACGCGCCCGCCTCGCCGTTTGCGGCGGCCGCATCGAATCGTTTCATCCCGCGACGGGCTCCGGCCCGCCCGCGCCCCTCGCTGCCGTGCGGCAGCGAACCCAGGGCAGCACCGTTGCGTGCTGCCGCCCTTCGGTTTCATCACCCTCGTTCGGCGGATAGTACGGCCGGGCTTCGTCAACCCGTGACGGCGCGTCGCGCGCCGCCACTCGCATAAGGAAACCCTCCATGCCGCTCTCGTCCAACCAGCTCCCGCGCTGGACCCTCGTGGCCCCGCTTGCCGCATGGCTGGTCCTCGCGCTGTCGCGCGTCGTGCCGGCCGAAGGCCTCGTCATCGCGGTGTTCGCCGCCGCACTCGCCGGCGCCGTGTTCGCCGCCGTCCACCACGCCGAAGTCGTCGCCCATCGGGTCGGCGAACCGTTCGGCACGCTCGTGCTCGCGGTCGCCGTGACCGTCATCGAAGTCGCGCTGATCGTGTCGGTGATGCTCGGCGCCGGCCCCGAGAAATCGGGCCTCGCACGCGACACCGTGTTCGCCGCCGTGATGATCATCTGCAACGGTATCGTCGGCATCTGCCTGCTGGTCGGCGCGTGGAAGCACGGCGAGCAGGACTTCCAGGGGCGCGGCGCGAGCAAGGCGCTCGCGGTGCTGGCTTCCCTGTCCGTGCTGTCGCTCGTGATGCCGAACTACCTGAACGCCGCACCGGGCCCGTTCTTTTCGAAATCGCAGCTCGCGTTCGCCGGCGTGTCGTCGCTCGTGCTGTACGGCGCATTCGTGTTCGTGCAGACCGTGCGTCACCGCGACTACTTCCTCACCGCGCACGACAGCGCGAACGAATCGGTGCACGCAGCGCCGCCGAGCAGCCGCACCGCGCTGATCAGCCTGCTGCTGCTGTTCGCGAGCCTCGTCGCGGTCGTGCTGCTCGCGAAGCTGCTGTCGCCGGCCGTCGAGCATGCCGTATTGCAGCTCGGTGCGCCCGAGGCCGCGGTCGGTATCGTGATCGCCGCGCTCGTGCTGCTGCCGGAAGGGCTCGCGGCCGTCACCGCCGCACGCGCGAATCGCCTGCAGACCAGCATGAACCTTGCGCTCGGGTCGGCGCTCGCGAGTATCGGGCTCACGATCCCGACCGTCGCGGCCGTGTTCATCTGGGTCGGCCAGCCGCTCACGCTCGGCATCGGCCCGATGGAAACCGTGCTGCTGGCACTGACGCTGCTCGTCAGCACGCTGACGCTCAGCCAGGGCCGCACGACGGTGCTGCACGGCGTCGTGCACCTGTCGCTGTTCGCCGCGTACCTGTTCCTGTCGATCACCCACTGACGCCCACCTGCGCGCGGCCCGGCGAATCACCTCCGCCGGGCCGCGCGCCGTCCTTCACGTCCCTTCCTTTTCGTTCACTTCACGCCGCCGTCAGCGCGCCGGAATCACCAGATGCTGGCCCGCCAGGATCAGGTTCGGGTTGGCGAGGTTGTTGCGGCGTTGAATCTCGCGATAGCGCTGGCCGCTGCCGAGCTTGCTCGCCGCGATCATGTTCAGCGTGTCGCCCGCCTTCACCACGTATGTGTGTTCGCCCGACGCGGCCGCGGTCGTCACCGCCTGGTCGCTGACGAAGTACTTGCGCAGCAGCTCGAGATACTGCGGCGACTGCTTGAGCTTCGCGATCGCGGCGTTCAGGTAGATCAGCAGATCCTGGTCATCCGCGCGCACGCCGATCTTGTACGCGATGTTCGAGCCGTCGAGCTTGGTCACCGCGAATTTCAGGTCGGTGCCCTTGATCGAGCTGACCGCGAACGGATAGTCGTAGATGAACGCATCGACCGTATGGCCGTCGATGCTCTTCGCGATGAACGCCGGATCGGAATCGTCGACTTCGACGAACTTCACGTTCGGATACTGGCGCGTGACGAACGCACGCACGTCCGGGTCGCCCTTCAGGATGCCGACCGTCTTGCCCGTGAGATCGTCGGTCGAGCGGATGGCGGAGCCTTGCCGCACGATCAGCGAATAGCCGAAATCGTCGACGTACGGCACCGAATAGACGACGCCTGCCGGCGTGTTGTCCGGGAACGTCAGCCCGTCCATCGCCACGTCGACCACGTGGTTCCCCTTCGCGTCGGTATCGAGCAGTTGTTTCGGCACGCCGGGGTACGTGTCGACCTCGTGGCGCGTATCGACGACGACCGGCTTGCCCCCGTGCGAGAACGACGGGTCCGCGAACAGCAGCCGCGCGAACTCGACGTTGAAGCCGTGCGGCGAGCCCTTGTCCTCGCCGAAGAACGGTTCGCTCGGGTTCTGCACCGAGATCCGCACGATGCCGTTTTCGGCGATCGATTTCAGCGTGCTGGCCTGCGGCGTGAAGCCGGCCGGCAGCACGCTGGCCGACGGCGGCGTCTGCGCCGACTGGCCGCTGTCGCCGTTTTGCGCGGATGTCGAGGCCGGGGCCGCGTCATGCGCGGGAATCAGCGTCGACAGGCCGCCCTGATGAACGATCCATACGCCGACGAGCACTACCAGAAACGCGATGGCGCCAAGCAGTTTTTTCATGGTTGCGTGCCTGCAGGAAGTTATTGTTGTTTCGACGGCAGCTGCGCGGGGTTCGCCGCATCGAGCCCGGGCGCGTGCGGGGCATTCGCCACCGCCTGCTGCTGCGCCTGCTTGACCTCGGGGTTATCCATCAGCGACGTTTCCATTTCGGAGAACGCCTTGTTGACCGAGCGCATGACCGAATCGACGGCCACGTCGGTCTTGATCTGCTCGAACGTGTCGGACGCCTGCCGGCCCGCGAGCTTGTTCATCTGCTGCGCCGCCTGCGACATGTCCCACATCGCCTTCGCGCGGTCGATCGCCGACGCGAAGTTCTTCAGCTCGGCCTGCACCTGCTTGTAGCGCCCCTCGCGGAACGAGAGCAGTTGCTTCATCGTGTCGAGCTGCTGCCTGAAGCGCGGCGCGTCGTCCGGATACTGCTTCTCGAACAGTTCCGTCTTGTTCTCGAAGTTCTTCACCTCGGTACGGAACGCGGTGATGCTGTCCGCGAATTTCTGTGCCGCCTGGCGCTTTTCCGCGAGCTGGTTGATCAGCGTCTCGATCGGATTCGCCTGCGCCTCCTCGACGATCATCTTCACCTTCTGGTTCGCGAACTTCATCGCGATGACCGGCGCCAAGTAGATCGCGCCGAGACCGATCACGCCCGCCGTGACCAGCGCGATCACCCCCTTCAGGATGAACAGCGCGGCCGGTGCCGCGATCGCGACGCCGGCGATGATGATCGCCCACTTGACCAGCTTGACCTTGCTACTCCCCGAACTGCCGTTTGCTTCTTCATTCGAAAGCTGCGACATGAGTTTTTCTCCTTGAACCTCGAACCGAACTGCTTGCGTGTGCTCTTTCAAGCTCAATCGAAATGCTTCGGACTTCGGTGCCGCCGGGCAGCCAGGCAAAACCGGCGGCGCAATACAAGGACGGGCGCGACGGGCGTCACGAGACGCCGGTGTAGGCGCCGTTCAGGATGCGGTCATGAAGGATGGCGGACGGTGCCGCGATGCGGCGCGCCGGACGGGCGCCGTTCGTCGTCGCGGCTCGCGCGCGAACGGGAAAGCCTACCGAGGCACGGTACGAAACGGGATGACGGATACGTGACGCGACGGGCGTCGGGAGAAGCGTGGTTCCGGCGGGCCGACAGACGCGGGGCCGGTATTCCGGTACGAGTGCGTAAAGGCTCATCGTTGTTCTTCTGCGTATCGCGGGTGCAGGAACCGCGCGGCCGGCGCGTCCCGCTCCAAATGCACGAGCGTATCCTGCGCCGACCGGCATGCAGCGTCAAGCAGTTGTCGCAGTGCAGCGAAGCGCTGCGTTCCTCCGCTGGAACACCGGCAGCGAAACGGCTTTCAGTACGGTAAGGATTCGCAGGACTGCGACCCGTCGTGCTCGGTCAGGATTGCTGGTCATCGCATGCGCCCCCTTCCGGACTGAAAGCTTGTCACATCGCCGGGCGGATTCCCCGGCGCATCACGTCACCGCGCCGCGCTGCTCCTGCGCGAGAAACCGCTCGACCATCGCATTGAACACCGGCAACACAGGATTGTCGTTGTCCGTGCGCCATGCGAGATACAGCTCGGCCGCCACGTCGGTGCCCGCCAGCGGCCGGAACACCACGCCGTCGACGTGCAGTTCGCGCGCCGACGCGGGCACGAGTGCGGCGCCCAGCCCCGCGCGCACGAGGCCCAGGATCGTATGCGTCTGCCCGACGTAATGCAGGTAGTTCGGCAGCCGCCCCGCGTTCGCGAACAGGCCCGAGATCAGGTCGTGGAAGTATTTCCCCTCGTTCGGCGAATACGCGATGAACGGCTGCCGGTCGAGGTCGTCGGGGCCGATGCGCTCGCACGCGGCGAGCGGCGCCCCCTCCGCGACCGCGACCAACATCGGTTCGCGCTGCACGAGCCGGTATTCGAGCGGCTGGCGGGCGGCCCGCTGCCGCACGAAGCCCGCGTCGAGCATCCGCGACGCCAGCGCGTCGATCTGCACGGTCGACACCATCTCGCGCAATTCAACGTCGACGTCCGGCAGCGCGTGCGCGGCATGCGCCAGCAGCATCGGGATCATCCGGTACGCGCTGACCGCCGTGAAGCCGAGCGTGATGCGGCCGGCGCCGCCATGCGCGACGCGCTGCGCGGCCTGCTCGGCCCGTGCGGAGAATTCGAGAATGTGCCGCGCGTCGCGCAGGAACCGCTCGCCGGCCGCGGTCAGGCTGACCTGCCGGCTGCTGCGTTCGAGCAGCGCGATGCCGAGCGCATGCTCGAGCAGCTGGATCTGCCGGCTGAGCGGCGGCTGGGTCATGAAGAGCCGCCGGGCCGCGCGACCGAAATGCAGTTCCTCGGCGACCGCGACGAAGCAGCGAAGCTGGTGCAGTTCAATCATGCAATTCTTGAATCGATCGATCGTCTCTGGACGTTAGACCGATATCGATACGATTTCCATACTCGATTGCACCCGATGCGCGGCCCGGGCCGCGCAGGACGTCAAGCGCGCTTGCGTCCGCCCGGCGACTGTTCGGTGGTCAGCCGGTCGAGTTCGCGCAGGTCGTCCTCCAGCGCGGGCGTGAGCGTCGTGCGCAGGTGGTCGAGGAACGTGCGGATCTTCGCATCGAGATAACGACGCGTCGCGTAGACGGCATACACGCTCACCGTCTGCAGCCGATACTCGGGCAGCACGCGGATCAGCCGCCCTTCGCGGATGTCGTCGAGCACCGTATACAGCGCGACGCACGCGATCCCGCGCCCGGCGCGCACCGCGACACACAGCGCGTCCGGCACGTTGACCTGGAACGGCGCGGGCTGCAGTTCGTAGACGGCCTCCTCGCCATCGTTGCGCTCGAGCCGCCATTCGCCGGCCGGCGATGCGGGCGTGTCGAGGCGCAGGCATACGTGGTTCGGCAATTCGTCGGGCGTCTGCGGCGTGCCGCGGCGCGCCAGGTATTCGCGCGACGCGACGAGCACGCTGCAGCTCGTGCCGCAGGTCTGCGCGACGTAGCCCGAATCGGGCAGTTGCGACGCCGTCACGATCGATACGTCATACCCCTCCTCGACGAGATTCGGCATCCGCTGCGCGAGCGTCAGCTCGACCGACACGTCGGGATTGTCCTCCTGGTAGCGGACGATCGACGACACGACATGACTCTGCCCGAGCCCCGTCATCGCGTGGATGCGCATCTTGCCGCTCGGCCGCAGCAGTGCGTTGCGCGCCTCGGCGTTCGCGTAGTCGATTTCCGCGAGGATCGATTTCGCGCGCTCGAAATAGCGTTCGCCGCTTTCGGTGAGGCCGAGGTGGCGCGTCGTGCGATGCAGCAGGCGCGTCTGTACGTGCGCTTCGAGGTTCGAAACCGCGCGCGACACCTGCGCGGTGGTCGCGTCGATTTCCTTCGCGACCGCAGTAAAACTGCCGGCTTCGACAACGCGCACGAACAGGCGCATGTTTTCGAGCATGTCCATTGAATTGGCTTGGGGAGAGTCAGTGGGGAGGCGTCGGCAGCGCTCGCGTCAGGTGAGGAACGGAACGCGGCCGCGAACCACGTCGAATCGATCACCGTGCCGGGAGAAAGGCGGGAGAGCGGGCATCGCGTACGTGGTTCTGGCATGAAGGGGGATTCAGTGGCCCGAATTGTACGCCGCTACAGACAAATTTGCGCTATTGCCAGTACCGCAACCTTTCATCGGATGAAAGGTTTTTGCAAGACATGCGTGTCACGCACATGCAACGCCTTGATGCGGCGCGACAATTTATATCACAACGCGATATAATTCGCGGCTCGTCGCTGCGCGCGCCCGCGCTGTCATCTTTACCGCTTACCGTCCATGTCGTCAGGCTCCCCTTCGTCGCGCCGCACGTTGCGGCAATGGCTGCACAGCTTCATTCCCCATCCGATGTCGCTGGGCTGGCGCGAGCGCCTGCGGTCGTGCACGGGCGCGCTCGTCGGCATCGCGACAGTCGGCGTGACCATGCGCGTGCTGCCTGGCGTACCGGGCCTCGTGCCGCTGCTCGTCGCGCCGATGGGCGCATCGGCCGTGCTGCTGTTCGCGGTGCCGGCGAGTCCGCTCGCGCAGCCGTGGTCGATCATCGGCGGCAATCTCGTCGCGGCGACGGTCGGTGTCGCCTGCGCGCAATGGATCGCCGATCCGATCACGGCCGCCGCGGTCGCGATCGCATGCGCGATCGGCGGCATGTTCGCGCTGCGCTGCGTGCACCCGCCGTCGGGCGCCGTCGCGCTCACGGCCGTGGTCGGCGGCCCCGCGATCCATTCGCTCGGGTTCCGCTTCGTGCTGGAGCCGATCGCGCTGCAATCGGCCATCCTGCTGTCCGCCGCACTCGCCTATCACACGCTGACCGGGCACCGCTATCCGCACGGCGGCGTGCGCCCCGAAGCGAAACCGCAGGCGGGCGGCGCCGCACCGGCACGCGGCCGCTTCACACGCGGCGACCTCGACGCGGTGCTCAAGCGCCGCGGCGAATGGCTCGACGTCGATCCGGACGACCTGGAAGCGCTGCTGCGCGAAACCGAGATGCAGGCCTACACACGCACGTTCGGCCAGCTCTCGTGCGCCGACCTGATGACGAAGCATGCGATCGAAGTCGCGCCGTCGACATCGGTAACGGCCGCGCTCACGCTGCTCGACCGCCACCGCGTGAAGGCGCTGCCCGTCGTCGACGGCGAAGGCCACCTGACCGGCATCGTCACGCGCGCCGACCTCACGCGCCAGCTGCGCCGCCCGACCCCGCTGTGGCAACGCCTGTCCGCGCGGCTGCCGCAATCGTTCGGCGGCCGGCCGGCGAGCGTCGCCTCCGTGATGACGCGCGACGTCGCGTGCGTGCCGGAAACGATGCCGATCACCGCGCTCGTCCCGCTGTTGACGCATTCGGGCCACCACCACATTCCGGTCGTCGATGAATCGCACCGGCTCGTCGGAATCATTACCCAGACGGATCTCGTCACGGGCCTTTATCGGCAGACGCAAATGCTCGAGGCCGCCTGACGTATGCCGCGCACGTAACGCCATGTAGCGGCCGGTGCAACGCGGAGTGCATCCTATCCGCGCGAATTCGGCCATTTATATCATGTTGTGATATATTTCACGCTACCGTAACCGACTGACCGCCCCCGATGAACGATACCCGACGCGCGCTGACGAAAAGCGATTTCCAGCAACTGTCCGAGTTCCGCTACCAGATGCGCCGCTTCGAGCGCTTCTCCGAGCGCGCCGCGCAAAGCGAGGGCGTGACGCCGCTGCAATACCTGCTGTTGCTGCACATCAAGGGCTACCCGCATCGCGAATGGGCGACAATCGGCGAACTCGCGGAACGCCTGCAGGCGCAGCATCACGGAGTCGTCGCGCTGGTCACGCGCTGCGAAGCGCTCGGCCTCGTGAAGCGCAAGACCAGCGAAGCGGATCGCCGGCAGGTCGAGGTTCACCTCGAGCCGGCCGGCGAGACGCTGCTCGCCCGCCTCGCGGCCATGCATCGCGCCGAGCTGAAGTCGCTCAAGGGCGCGTTCCAGGTTCCGCAGATCGATTTCTGACCCTTTCCTTTTCCGCGCCGATGAACGCCCCACACAAACGCGATTTCTCGACCAACGAACGCCTGCCCAGGATCGCGTTGCTTGCCGCCGGGATCGGCCTGCTCAGCACGCTTGCCGCGTTCGTGCTGTTGAGCCTGATCCATCTGTTCACGAACCTGTTCTTCTTCCAGCAGTTCTCGTTCGTCGACCGCTCGCCCGCGACCAACACGCTGGGCGCGTGGGTGATCGTGGTGCCGGTGATCGGCGGGCTGATCGTGGGGTTGATGGCGCGCTTCGGTTCGGAAAAGATCCGCGGCCACGGCATTCCGGAAGCGATCGAGGCGATCCTGTTCGGCAAGAGCCGCATGTCGCCGAAGGTCGCGATCCTCAAGCCGCTGTCGTCCGGCGTCGTGATCGGCAGCGGCGGCCCGTTCGGCGCCGAAGGCCCGATCATCATGACGGGCGGCGCACTCGGCTCGCTGATCGCGCAGTGCGTGCACGTGACCGCCGCCGAGCGCAAGACGCTGCTCGTCGCCGGCGCGGCCGCCGGCATGACGGCCGTGTTCGGCACGCCGGTCGCCGCCGTGCTGCTCGCGGTCGAACTGCTGCTGTTCGAATGGCGTCCGCGCAGTTTCCTGCCGGTCGCCCTGGCATGCGCGGTGGCGGGTTTCGCCCGCGCCGTGTTCTTCGGCGTCGATCCGCTGTTTCCGCTGACGACGGCCGCGCCGACACCCGTCGCGCTGCTGTCGTGCATCGTCGCGGGCCTGCTGTCGGGCCTGCTCGCATGCGGGCTGTCGGCCGCGCTGTACCGCGTCGAGGACACCTTCGCGAAGCTGCCTGTGCACTGGATGTGGTGGCCCGCGCTCGGCGCGATCGTGATCGGCATCGGCGGCTGGCTCGAGCCGCGCGCGCTCGGCGTCGGCTACGACGTGATCGGCGACCTGCTGCACCAGCACATCGCCTTGAAGATCGCGCTCGCGCTGCTGATCGTGAAAGCCGTGATGTGGGTGATCGCGCTCGGCTCGGGCACGTCGGGCGGCGTGCTCGCTCCGCTGCTGATGCTCGGCGCCGGCCTCGGCACCGTGCTGTCGCCGATGCTGCCGGGCGGCGACCCGACACTGTGGCCGCTCGTGTGCATGGCCGCGACCCTCGGTGCGACGCTCGGCGCCCCGCTCACCGCGATCGTGTTCGCGTTCGGCCTCACGCATGACGCGAACGCGCTGCTGCCGCTGCTCGCGGCGACGCTCGTCGCGCACGGCTTCGCAACCATCGTGATGAAACGCTCGATCATGACGGAAAAGATCGCACGCCGCGGCTATCACATCTATCGCGAATACGGCGTCGATCCGCTCGAACGGCACGACATCGGCGAAGTGATGACGTCCGCCGACCTGCTCGTCACGATCGACGGCGCGGCGACGCTCGATGCCGTCGAGTCGCGGTACTTCGGCGCGAAACAGACGCACCGTGCGTACCCGGTCGTGCAGAACGGGCGCCTGCTCGGTCTCGTCGATCGCGCGACGCTCGATGCGCAGCGCGCGCAGGCTGCAGCCGACACGCCGATCTCGCGCGCGTTCGCCAATCGTGCGCCGGCGGTTGCCCAAGCGCACGAAACGTGCCGCGTCGTCGCGTCGCGACTCGCGATGCTCGGGCTCGAGCGCCTGCCCGTCGTCGCCGACGAGCACTCGATGCGCATCACGGGCATCGTATCGCGCAGCGACCTCATCAAGCCCGCGTTGCAGCACTTCGACGACGAACAGAAGCGCGAGCGCTTCCGCCCGATCGTCCCGGCCAACCTGCGCGACATCGGTACGCGCAAGGCCGGCTGACCCACTGCACTGCGCGGCACCCTCGCCGCGCACGCGCCGCTCGCGTCACCTCTGCGCACGACGCGGCACGCCCGTCGCGTGCCGCGTCGCATTCCGTCGCTTCCCCTGTTTAAAGTTGGTTAACAATTCGACGGCCGAAAGTTTGTCATCATGGTGCTCATGCGACGGGGCCAACAATCAGCCATTCCACTGCGCACAATCAAATAAAGAGTTGCGGCACGGCATGCACACGCATGCCGCTCGCCGCGGCCATCCCTTCACCACACGACCGGGCAGCGCGCCGACCACGCCGCGCATGACGTCGAGCCGCACACGATGCATGCCGTGCCGCAGCAAAGTGCACAGCATCGGAGTCGCCATTTGGCAAGCGCGTTAACAACTTGTTTCGGAATAGCCGGAACCGTGCTTGTTCGATGCGATCTCACTTGCACGCAGTCCTGCTGCGCATCCCACTCAATCAATCACGACTCGAGGGAGATAACGTGAACGCGAAATACTTACCGCTCATCGCATTGACCGTGGCATTTTCTGCTCATGCAGCCGATTCTGCCCTCCAAAACGTGGGACAAAGCCAGAAGCCCGCCGATCAGGTCGCGCAATGCATCGCCAAGACCTGGGCCGACAAGTCGCAGCAACAAGTGACGTCGCAGTATGAACTCGCGAACGGCCTCGCCATGGCCGTATATGCGCCGGGCCAGCAGCCGCCGAACGGCGCCGCGGCCGTCGTGCGTCCGGCCAACGCCGCGAATGCAAAGACGTGGGTTGGTTTCCGCGGCGGCGACGCGTCGTCGGCCGGCGACATCAACGCCTGCCTGTAAGAGAACAGGCGCTCCGGATGGCCTTGCGCCATCCGCTTGTGACGAGCCCCGCTTCGGCGGGGCTTTTCTTTTGCTGCGCGCGTCTTACAGGTAGCTGCAGACGTAATCGAGCGTCTCGAGCACTTCGATGTCGAAGCGGCTCTTGCCCGGCACCGAGAACGATTCGCCGGCGCCGTAGGTCTGCCATTCGCTGCTGCCGTCGAGCTTCACGCGGCACTTGCCGGCCTGCACTTCCATCAATTCGGGCGCATCGGTGCCGAAGTTGAGCGCGCACGGCAGGATCACGCCGAGCGTCTTGCGCGTGCCGTCCGGGAAGAGCACGGTATGCGACACGCACTTGCCGTCGAAATAGACGTTCGCGCGCTTGACGATCGATACGTTGTCGAATTGGGTTGCACTGGTCATGAAATGCCTCTGCTTGCTGGATGCCGGATGGCGATGTTGTTGGCGGCCGGCCGGAGCGGCGGGCCGGCCGCTATGATACCGGCTCGCGCGGACGGCACCGCGATGACGTGCCCGCTGCGCAAGCCACGTGCCCGCCGGGCGACGGCAACGTCGCACGCCCGATCGTCAGGATAACGACACATGACGGTCGCTGCTCGCGGGTGCAGGTTCACAGCAGCCCCTTGCGCCTCGCGGAATCGCGCAGGCAATCGAGCAGCATGGCCGCTGCCGGCGTCAGCGGGCTGTCGCGACGCGTGATGACCTGCACCGATACGGCCGGCAACCGCTCGCGGATCGGCAGGACCGCGAACTGGTCGCGCGCCCACTCGCCCTGCAGCAGCTGCTCTGGCATCGAGGCAATCAGGTCGCAGCCCATCATCAGGCTGCGCGCGAGCCCGAAGCTCGGGCATTCGACGACGCGCGCCGGCACCGGCAACCCGTAGGCGACGAACGAATTGAACAGCACCTGCGTCGAGCTTTCGGGCGACGGATTCATCAGCCAGTCGGCTTCGACGAGATCGGCGAGCGACGTGGCCGATGCGAGCGGATGCCCCTTGCGCGCGACGATCAGCGAACGGCTCGAATACAGTTCGGCGTGATCGAACTCGGCGGCCAGCAGTTCGGGCACGACGACGGCCACCGCGAAATCGAGCGAGCCGTCGTGCAGCCGCGGCAGCGCGACGCCCGGAAACCCTTCGACGATACTGACGCGCGCCACCGGAAAACGCCGCCGGAACGCGCGAAACGCATCGGGCAGGATCGTCACCGCGGCGGCCGGAGTAACCGCCGCCGCGACGGAGCCCGTCATCGCCCCTTGCGCCTGCTCGATGTCGTCGCGGGCGCGCTGCATTTCGGCGACGATCAGCCGCGCGCGCACCTGCAACTGCTGGCCGAACGCGGTGAGCTGGACACCGCGCGCGGTGCGCACGACGAGCGACACGCCGAGCGCGATCTCCAGCTCCTTGACCGCCTTCGTCAGTGCCGCCGGCGACACGTTCAGGCGCCGCGCGGCCGCGCGAATGCTCCCCTCTTCCGCGACGGTGACGAACGCTTTCAGCTGATGGTATTTCATGGCGGTGACGCGTGATCCGTGGAAACCCTGTGCTGCACGGCACACACCGGCTCAGGGTATTCCCGAGCGGCAACTGGTGGTGAGCACCAAAGCAATTTATCAGCTTCTGGTACGCAAAAGAAATTTATATGCTTGCTCGTCATATGTGCGTCAAACGCCCCAGCCGCCCCACAGGAGAGACCATGCTGCAAGCCGTGAACCCCGTCATCCCCGGTATCGCCGCGATCGCGCCCGAGCTGGTCGAGGTGCGCCGCCGCATCCACGCTCACCCCGAACTCGCATTCGAGGAAACGCTCACGAGCGACCTCGTCGCCGAGCTGCTCGCCGGCTGGGGTTACGACGTGCATCGCGGCATCGGCAAGACGGGCGTGGTCGGCGTGCTGCGCGAAGGGCAAGGCACACGCACGGTCGGGCTGCGTGCCGACATGGATGCACTGCCGCTCGCGGAAGCCACCGGCCTGCCGTACGCGAGCCGCCATGCGAACAAGATGCATGCGTGCGGCCACGACGGCCACACCGCGATGCTGCTGTGCGCGGCGCGCCACCTCGCGGCAACGCGCCGGTTCTCCGGCACGCTGAACCTGATCTTCCAGCCGGCCGAGGAAAACTTCGGCGGCGCGAAGGCGATGATGGACGACGGCCTGTTCGACCGTTTCCCGTGCGACGCGATCTTCGCGATCCACAACATGCCGGGCCGCGCGGCCGGCGACATGGCCTTCCGCACCGGCGCCGCGATGGCATCGGCCGACCGCGTGACGATCACGCTGCGCGGTGTCGGCGGCCACGGCGCGATGCCGCATTTCGCGCGCGATCCGATGTCCGCCGCGGGCAGCATCATGGTCGCGCTGCAGACGATCGTCGCGCGCGAGGTCGATGCGCAGCATGCGGCCGTGATCACAGTCGGCAGCGTGCAGGCCGGCGAGACCTTCAACATCATTCCCGAAACCGTCGTGATGAAGCTGTCGGTGCGCGCGCTGAACGCCGACGTGCGCGCGCTGCTCGCGCGCCGCATCGAAGCGCTCGTGAAAGGCCAGGCGGAAAGCTTCGGCGTCACGGCGGAAGTCGACTACGACTACGGCTACCCGGTGCTCGTCAATCACGCCGAGCCGACTGCATTCGCGGCCGACATTGCGCGCCAGATGCTCGGCGCCGAGCGTGTCGAAACCGACACAGCGCCGCTGATGGGCAGCGAGGATTTCGCGTTCATGCTCGAAGCGCGCCCCGGCTGCTACGCATTCATCGGCAACGGGATCGGCAGCAAGGGCGGCTGCATGGTGCACAACCCCGGCTACGACTTCAACGACGACATCCTCGCGATCGGCGCGAGCTACTGGGTTCGCATCGCCGAAGCCTGGCTCGCGGCCTGACGGCCCTTCATCCCATCGTTTCGCGCCAACCGGGGGAACCCCACATGGAAACGTCCGCCCTTTCGCTCGCCGGCACGCCGGTCGATGCTCGCGCCGCCGCGAAGAAACGCCGGCTGATCGCGGCCGCCGCCGTCGGCAACGCGCTCGAGTTCTACGACTTCACGGTCTACAGCTTCTTCGCGATCCTGATCGGCAAGCTGTTCTTTCCCGTGCATTCGTCGTTCGGGCAATTGATGCTCGCGGTCGCGAGCTTCGGTGTCGGCTTCGTCACGCGCCCGCTCGGCGGGCTCGTGATCGGCATGTATGCCGACCGTGCCGGCCGCAAGAAGGCGATGATCCTCACGCTGTTGCTGATGGCGCTCGGCACCGCGACGATCGCCGTCGCGCCGACCTACGCGCAGATCGGCCTCGCCGCCCCGCTCCTGCTCGTGCTCGCGCGCCTGCTGCAAGGGTTCGCGTCGGGCGGCGAAGTCGGCGCGTCGACCACGCTGCTGCTCGAACAGGCGCCGCAGCATCGTCGCGGCTTCTACGCATCGTTCCAGTTCTCGAGCCAGGGACTCGCCGCGCTCGCCGGTGCGCTGACCGGCGTCGCGCTGACGTCGACGCTCAATGCCGCGCAGCTCGAAAGCTGGGGCTGGCGCGTCCCGTTCATCATCGGCACGCTGTTCGTGCCGCTCGGCTACTGGCTGCGCCGCACCGTCGAGGAAGTGCCGGCCGCCGCGCCCGCCGCCACGCACGACGAGCCGGTCGCATCGCTGCCGCTCGCGGACGTGCTGCGCCATCACGGCAAGGCCGTGTTCGCGGGCCTCGGCGTGACGATCGGCGGCACGTCGATCCACTACATCATCGTGTTTTACATGGCGATCTACGGTGTGCAGGTGTTGCATCTGCCGACCTGGCTGTCGATGACGGCCGGCTGCGTCGCGGGCGCAATCCTGATGCTCGTGACGCCGATCGGCGGCCACCTGTCCGACGTGTACGGGCGCAACCGGATCGTCTGGTGGACGCGCATCGCGCTGATGGCCGCGATCTACCCGGCGTTCATCGCGCTGAACCGCTGGCCGGGCGCTGCATCGCTGCTATCGATCATCGCCGCGCTGTCGATCGTGCACGCGATCAACATCGGCGCGACGGGTGCGATGCTCGGCGAGCTGTTCCCGCGTGCGGTGCGCGCGACGGGCGGCGCACTCGTGTACAGCGTGGGCGTTGCGATCTTCGGCGGCTTCGCGCAGTTTTTCGTCACGTGGCTGATCGCGGCAACCGGCAATCCGAATGCGCCGGCGTGGTATGCGATTGGGTGCGGTGCGTTCACGCTGCTCGCCATCCGCTGCATGGACGAAAAAGCCGGGAAGGCACTCGACTGACCGGTGGGCGATGCCGGATGCGCGATTGACGCAGTGCGTGCGCATCGGGCATGATCGCTCCATGCGCCACACCACGACCGCCTCCTCGACCACGACGCGCACGACCGCCTTCGGCGGGCTCGTGCGGCGAGTGCGCGCAAGGTCGTAGCGCCACGATTCCTCACAGGCCCCGCCGGTTCCGGACGGGGTCTTGTCGTTTCTCCGTCCGTATCGGTCACTCAGGAGAAACGCCATGCCCGAAACCTCTTCCCCGAAGCGCGCACTGCTCGTCGTCGACATGCAGGTCGGCCTGTATCACGGCCCCGAGCGGCCCTACGACGGCGAACGCGTGCTCGCGAACATCAACCGGTTGATCGGTCGCGCGCATGAAGCCGGTGCACCGGTATTTGCGGTGCGGCACACCGGCCCCGCCGGTTCGCCGATCGCACCCGACTCGCCGCTGACCGCACTGCTGCCAGAACTCGCAATCGATGCCGCACGCGATACCGTGTTCGCCAAAACGCAGTCGAGCTGCTTCACCGGCACGCCGCTCGCCGCATGGCTGCATGCGGCCGGCATCGGCGAGATCGTGATTGCTGGGATGAAGACGCAGTACTGCGTCGACACGGCGTGCCGTGCGGCCGCAGATCATGGTTTTCGTGCGGTGCTCGTGACCGACGGGCATACCTGCATGGATACGCCCGAACTGCCGGCCGAGCGGATCATCGCGCATCACAATGCGACGCTTGGGGGCCCGTTCGCGACGCTCACCACGACCGACGCATGCGTATTCTGACCGGCACCGGTCACGCCGCCGTCAAAGCAACAACGCACGGGCGGCAACCGTCCGTGCGTTGTTGCGTGCAAGGCGTATACCTTCGCCGCTCAGAACGTATGCATCATCCCCACATACGCCCCCGTCTGCGACTCGCCCGTCATCGGGCTCGTCCCCGACGTCGCGTCGCGCGGCGTCGCGAGCAGCGAGAAGTTCGAATTCCCTCCGTTGCGCACATACGCGACCGTGCCGTACAGGAACGTGCGCTTCGACAGGTTGTACGTGGTGCCGAGCACGTACATCATCGCGTGCCCCGACGGATCGTGCGACGCGTCGCCGCCGCCGTCGCCCACCTTCACGTAGTAACCGCCGCCCGTCACGGCCCATTGCGGCGTCGCGGTGTAGGTCGCACCGAGCCAGTAGTGATCGGCGCGATCGGCCACCCCGGCCGGGCTGTCCGGCGCCTGGTAGTGCGTATACGCGCCCTGGATCTTGAACTTCGACACCTTGACGTTCGCACCGACGAAATACTCGCGCGACGCGGTGAAGATGTTGCTGAACTTGCCGTTGTTGTCGCGCAGTTCATCGTAGATGCCGCGTACGTCGAGCAACGGCGAGTGGTACGAGATCATGATCCCGTCCGAGCGGCCGAAATCGTCGGCCGCGCCGTAGTTGAAGCCGCGCGACTGGTTGCCGAACGCATATTGCGCCTGCACGTCGAAACCGCCGATCACGGGGCTGTGATATTCGATGTTGTTGCTGGTCTGCTGCCAGTTGCGGCCGCGCACGAGCGATGCCGACGAAAACGCCTGCTGGACGAACGGGTCGAATTCCCACACCCCGTCGCTGTCGATGAACAGGTTTCGGCCGGCCTGCAGCTGGCCCCACGTATCGCTCTTGAGCCCGACATACGCGCGCCGCGACCACATGCGCCCGCCGCCCGTCGTGCCGTTCATCACCTGGAACGCGGTCTCCAGGTTGAAGACCGTCGACAGCCCGCCGCCGAGATCCTCGAAGCCCTTCAAGCCGAACATGCTGGTGCCCCAGTCGCCGCCTTCGGCACTCCAGCGGGTCGCGCTGCCGCCGTTCGGCTGCGCGATGTGGTTCAGGTATTCGATGCCGCCGTCGATGCGGCCGTACAGCATCACGCTCGTCTGAGCAAAAGCGGCCGCCGGTGTGGCGGCCGCGATCAGCCATGCGAAATGTTTGAGTCGCAAAATGATGCCCCCTCGGAGTCTCGACCTTCCAGCGCGCGCCCCATGCGCGCGCCCCGGGTCCGTTTATCCGCGATCGATCGAGAAACGCCCGGGGCCGGCCGCGCAAAGCGCGAGCAGGCCGCCGGAAATCGCGATGTTCTTGTAGAAATGAATCATGTTGTTGATCTGCTCGCCGCCCGTCATCGTCCAGTAGTGATGGCCGATGATGCCGGTGCCGATCGTATAGAGCGCCAGCAGCAGCGCGAGCGCGCGCGTCTGGAAGCCGACCAGGATCGCGACCCCGACGAACAGCTCCATCACGACGGAGATCGCGGCGGAAATGATCGGCGCGGGCGCGCCTTCCGAACCCATGAACGCGATGGTACCGGGGAAGTCGACGATCTTCTTCCAGCCGAACATCACGAACAGGATCACGAGCAGGATCCGGGCAAGCAGCAGCAGCACATCGCGCTGGGACGCGAGAAACGGTTGATTCGGTGTCATGGTGTCGATCAACGAAAGCGATGCGCATGGCGCAAATACGCCCGGCGCACCGGATTGCGAATGAACCAGGACGGACGGCCGCCTGCGCCGCCCGTCCCGCTCTGCAACAACCGGCATCGGGCAACAACCCGATGTGCTGTGCTCCTCCTCTTGTCAGTTATCGCCCTGCTTCGTCGCGCGCAGCATCAACGCAGCTTCGCGACGTCCTGCTCGGTCACCTTCGCGGCCGGATTGCCGAACTGCCCGGTCAGGTAGTTCGTCAGCGCGGCGATCTGCGCATCCGACAGCTCGTGGCGGAACGCCGGCATCCCGACGTCCTCGCTGCCGGCCTTGCGCTGCACGCCGTTCAGGATCACCTGCACGAGGTTGGTCGGATTCGGTGCGCCCACCGTCGAGTTGTGGAACAGCGGCGGGTAATAACCGTCCGGCGTGCCCTTGCCCTGCATCTGGTGGCAGGTCGCGCAGTTGCCGAGATACAGCCGTGCCGGATCGATGCCCGACGACGCGAGTGCGACGCCGCGCAGCGTCAGGCCGTCCTCGGCCGGCTTGCCCCACGACGAGCGCGACTGCTTCGCGTCGCCGCTGGCAACTGCCGGCACCGTGCGAATGTACGTCGAGATCGCGCCGATGTCGGCTTCGGTCATCTTCGAGAAGCTGTGCTCGATCGCCTCGGCCATCGGCCCGGCCGCCTGCGCGAGACCCGGCACGGTGCCGGTGCGCAGGTACTGGACGAGCTGCTGCTGCGTCCAGCCGCCGATCCCCGCATTGGCGTCGGACGTGATGTTGTAGCCGTCCCAGCCCGCCAGCACCGAACCCGACAGGAAGCTGCCGCCCGTCTCGTCGAGCGACTTCTCCTGCATCGCGATGCCGCGCGGCGTGTGGCACGTGCTGCAGTGCGCGAGGCCCTGCACGAGATACGCGCCGCGGTTCCACTCGGCGCTCTGCGCCGGCTTCGGCTCGTACGCGCCGTCCTTCAGGAACAGCCAGTTCCAGATCTTCAGCGGCCAGCGCATGCTCAGCAGCGCGGGAATCTCGTTCTTCGGCGGCGCCTGCTTGACCGGCTCGACGCCGTGCATGAAGTACGCATACAGCGCCTGCACGTCGTCGTCGTTGATCTTCGCGTACGACACGTACGGCATCGCCGGATACAGGTTGTCGCCGTTCTTCGACACCCCGTGGCGCACCGCGCGCTCGAAGTCCTCGGCCGACCAGTTGCCGATGCCCGTCTCGGGATCGGGCGTGATGTTGCTCGTATAGATCTTGCCGAGCATCGGGATCGGCATGCCGAGACCGCCCGCGAACGGCTTGCCGCCCTTCGCGGTGTGGCAGGCCATGCAGTCGCCCGCGACCGCGAGGTATTCGCCGCGCTTGACCAGCGCCGGATCGGCCGCATCGGCCGCGCGTGCGAGGCCCGGCAGCGCGAGGCAGCCGGCGAGGAGGAAGGTGAGAGTAGATTTCCGCACGGTCAGACTTCCTTCTTCAGCGTGTCCGACATCCGCAGCGCAAGCGCCGCGATCGTCAGCGTCACGTTCACCGTACCGACGGTCGGCATCGTCGAGCTGCTCGAGATGAACAGGTTCGGATGGTCGAACGTGCGGCAGTCCTTGTCGACGACCGAGTCGCGTGCATCCGCGCCCATGATCGTCGCGCCCGTGATGTGGTTGTTCGGCGCGAACTCGTCGTTGAAGACGACTTCGGTGCCGCCCAGCACCTTCGCGGCCGTCGCGTAGACCTCGCGCGTGTGCACGGCGCCGCGCTTCACGTAGTCGTCGATCGCATAGGTGATCTCCGGGCGCGGGATGCCGACCGCGTCGGTGGCCGTCTTGCTCGGCACGATGCGGTTCTCGGGCTGCGGCAGGATTTCGTGGAAGCAGTCGAACTGCACGAAGCGCGCGGAACGGTCGCGGATCTGCGCGTCGAGCTCCTCGGGCTTCATCAGCTTGCCGGCCTTGAAGATCTTCTGCGTCTCCTGGTTGATGCGCGACATGTTCGACAGGTGGATCTTCTTCGCGGCTTCGGTCGCGCGGAACGGGCCGTCGCGGAAGCCGATCAGCGACGTCATCTCCTGCGGGCCGCGGCCCGGCCACAGCTTCTCGTTCGCGTAGAACGACACGCCGGTGCCCGGGTGGTCCATCAGGTTGCGGCCGACCATGTCCGAGCTGTTCGCGACACCGTTCGGGAAATCGCGGTTCGCGGACATCAGCAGGATCTTCGGCGTCTCGATGCCGTTCGCGGCAATCACGAAGTACTTGCCTTCGACGCGATGGTCGGCACCCGTCTTGTCCTTGTAGACCGCGGCGGTGATGCGCTTGTCCGGCCCGGTCTCGAGCTTGTAGACGACCGCGCTGTCGATCAGCTTCGCGCCGGCCTGCTCGGCCTTCTCGACGTGCACGATGCCGTTGTACATCGCGCCGATCGGGCAGATCGGCATGCAGTTGTTGTTCCCGCAACAAGTGGGCCGGCCGTCGTACGGGCGGCTGTTGCGCGCGACCGGCTCGGTCACCACGTGGAACTTCGGGTCATAGCCGTTGAGCGCGCTCTTGATCGTCTGCTCGTTGAACGACAACGGCAGCGGCGGCATCGGGTACGGCTCCTTGCGCGGCGAGTACAGGTCTTCCTCGGGGCCCGGGCCCCACACGCCGAGTTCCTCCTCGGCGCGCTGGTACCAATGCTCGATGTCGTCGTACTGGATCGGCCAGTCGCGGCCGACACCGTACACGGTCTTCATCTTGAAGTCGTTCGGGATGAAGCGCCACGCCGACGCGGCCCAGTGCCACGTCGTGCCGCCCACCGCACGGATGTACTGCGAGTTGAACTTGTGCTCGCCCTTGAGGATCAGGTAGTCGTTCGGCGGGCCGTATTCCGGGTGCGGCGCCCACGCGCTCGACGGGTACGGGGCCATGAAGTCGGTCTTGTCGACCTGGTTGCGGAAGCGCTCGACGATTTCCCAGCGCGGCATGCGCGGGCCGGCTTCCAGCAGGATCACGGACTTGCCCGCCATCGCGAGCTGGTGTGCGACGATCGCGCCTGCGACACCCGAGCCGACGACGACGACGTCGGCCTTTTGCGTATCGGTATCGGCCATCAGGCTTGCCTCTCGATCGGTTTGTCGGCCCAGAAGCCGGGTTTGTTGGGGCAATACGACGGGATCACGAGCGTATCGGACACGACGCTGAACATTAATGCTTCTTCGTAGGTAATCACGACGTTGTCGACGATGCCGAGATACCACGCTTCAAGAATCTTCAGCGCGAGTGTTTCCTGATCGGGATTCAGCGAACCGGACGCGAGTGCGCCGGCGAGTTGCGGCAGGCTGTCGGCGGTCTTGAACGAACCCTTCTGCAAGGCCTGCAGGAAGCGCTGGCCGAGCACGCGGCTCAGCCCCTTCTTGCCTGTCAATGCTTCGGAGAGCGTCATGAACGTATCGAGCGGCGCGGTGCCGGGATCGTCGGCCAGGGCCCGCAACGCCAGCGAGCCCGTGAGGCCCGCCGCCGTCAGCGCCAGTGCGCCCTGCAGCCATTGACGCCGAGTGATGCCTGTTACGGCTGCGTCGCCAGTGCGACGCGAGTGGGGAGTGTTGTCGTTGTGCATGTTTCCTTTTCTCTCGAACACCGGATTCGGGAAAACCACGCTTGATATTTCTCAAACATTGGCGCGGACCTGAAATGTACGCGCACAAATCGGATCGAACAATCTTTTTATAGTCCATTAAATGTTCCGCAATCCGAGACAATCGACATTTCGCTGCTTTTTTGTATCGTCGGCGCGACAAAGTTGCGGCCGACGCACCCATGTCGTACACCGGCGACACACTGACCGCGCGCGACGATGCATGCGCATGTCGGTCGGTTAGAATCGCGTGCAATCAAACAGAAAGCTTCCCTCCGAGGGCGATCGAGCGATGAAGCAGCACGACAAACAGAACAAAACGGAACGCATCCACCACACCACCCGGCTGCTCTGGCGCCTTGGCGCCGTCGCGGCGCTCGGCGGTGCCACGGCACTGTCGCTGCATGCCGGCGCTGCCCGCACGGTGAGCGTCTCGCCGCAAGGCACCGTCACCGAAGTCCGGCAGAGCGTCGTCAAGTTCGACGAACCGATGGTCGCGTTCGGCTCGGCGTCCGCGCCGAATCCCGCGCGCGTCACCTGCAACGATTCCTCGGCCGCGCGCGGCCAGGGTCACTGGCTCGACGACAAGACCTGGGTTTACGATTTCGAAAACGACCTGCCGCCCGGCGTGCGCTGCTCGGTCGCGCTCAACGACACGTTGCGTTCGGTCGCCGGCAATGCGGCCAGCGGCCCGCGCCGCTTCACGTTCCAGACGGGCGGCCCGTTCCCGGTGAACGTCCGCCCCGGCTCGCGCGAGATCGAGGAACACCAGGTATTCGTGCTGAAGCTGAACGGCCCGGCCGAACCGCGCTCGGCGCTCGCGAACATCTGGTGCGAAGCGGCCGGCATCGGCAACCGCATTCCCGTCACGGCCGCCGACGACGATGCGCGCAACGCGCTGCTCGATCACTTCGGGCTGAAGAAGGATGCCGCGCGCGTGCTGACGCTGTCGTGCGCGCAGGCGCTGCCCGCGAGCGCAAAGATGCAGCTCGTGTACGGCAAGGGCGTCACGAGCCCGAGCGGGATTCCGAACGAAACGGAACGGCGCTTCGATTTCACCGTGCGCGCACCGTTCGCCGCGAGCTTCTCGTGCGAACGCGAGAACGCGAAAGCGCCCTGCACGCCGCTGCGCCCGCTCACGCTGTCGTTCAACGCGCCGATCTCGCGCAAGAACGCCGAGGCGATCAAGCTGCGCGGCCCTGACGGTTCGCTGTCGCCGACCTTCGCGGCCGACGACAAGAGCGAGGAAGTCACCACCGTCACGTTCAACCCGCCGCTGCCCGAGCAGGCCGGCCTGACGATCGAATTGCCGTCGGGCCTGCGCGACGTGACCGACCGACCGCTGTCGAACGCCGACCTGTTCCCGCTCGCGACGCGCACCGCGCCGATGCCGCCGCTCGCGAAGTTCTCGTCGGGCACCTTCGGGATCGTCGAACGCTTCGCCGAACCCGATACGCCCGCGCTCGTGCCCGTCACGCTGCGCAACGTCGAGGCCGACCTGCATATCGACGGCTTGAACACCCAGGGCGCGCAGTTCTCGAACCTGAAGGTCGACGACGACACCGCGATTCGTCAGTGGATGCGCACCGTCGACCGCTTCGACAACTGGTCGATGACGGCCGGCTCGATCGACAGCCAGATTCCCGGCCTGCTCGAACGCAAGGGCCAGCACCCCGTCTACGTGCCGCGCGAAGCCGGCGAGAAGGCGCCCGCACCGAAGGATCGCCGCATCGACGTGCGCTCGCTGACCCTGCTCAAGGGCCAGCCCGGCGTGCAGGCGCTGACGCTGCCGAAGGCGGACCCGAAGGCACTGCGTCCGTTCGAAGTCGTCGGCGTGCCGATCGACAAGCCCGGCTTCTACGTGCTCGAACTCGCGTCGCCCGCGCTCGGCCGCTCGCTGCTCGCGAAGCCGTCGAGCATGTACGTGCGCACCACGGTGCTCGTCACCAACCTCGGCGTGCACCTGAAGCAGGGCCGCGAAAACAACCTCGTGTGGGTCACGACGCTCGACAAGGGCAAGCCCGTGCCGAACGCGCAGATCCGCGTGTCGGACTGCAACGGCGACGAAATCGCATCGGGCACGACCGACGCGCAGGGGCTGCTGAAGATCGACGGCGCGTTCGAATCGAAGCGCGCATGCAGCTCGTCCGACTCGGAGCAACGCTTCGACGACTACTTCGTGTCGGCCCGCGTGAACGATCCGAAGACGGGCCCCGACATGGCGTTCGTCAGCTCGGGCTGGAACCGCGGGATCGAATCGTGGCGCTTCAACGTGCCGACCGATACCGACAGCGCACGGACCGTGCGCGCGCATACGGTGTTTGACCGCACGCTGCTGCGCGCGGGCGAAACCGTGTCGATGAAGCACTTCATCCGGTCCGAGACGCTGCAGAGCCTCGCGTTCCCGTCGCAATACCCGACGCGCGTGACGATCCGCCATCTCGGCACGGGCCAGACCTACAAGCTGCCGCTCACGTGGGCGGCCGACCACAGCGCGGACTCGCAGTTCACGCTGCCGGCCGCCGCGAAGCTCGGTGAATACAGCGTCGAGCTCGAAGGCGGCCCGGAAGACTCGCCCACGTCCACCTACTACAGCGGCAGCTTCCGCGTCGAGGCGTTCCGCCTGCCGGTGCTGAAGGGATCGATCGGCGCGCGCGACGCGCAGAAGAGCCCGCTCGTCGCCGTGAAGGAAGCGCCGCTCGCGGTGCAGATCGACTACGTGTCGGGCGGTGGCGCATCGAACCTGCCCGTGCAGGTGTCGGCGCTGATGAAGTGGGCATCGCCGCCGTTCGCCGATCGCTTCGAGGATTTCAGCTTCACGCCGTATCGTCCCGACACGAGCGACGGCAATGCCGACGACGATTCGCAGGACGGCGACAACGCGTCGTCGTCGAACAACGATCCCGACGCGACGAAGCTGATCGCCGACAAGCTGCCGCTGACGCTCGACCGCAACGGTGCGGGCTCGGTCACGCTGAAGGGCCTGCCCGACGTCGACGCACCGAAGCGCATCGCGCTCGAAGCGACGTTCGCGGACCCGAACGGCGAAGTGCAGACGATTCGCGGCGACACGATCCTGTGGCCGGCCGCGGTGGTGGCCGGCATCAAGGCGGGTCGCTGGGTCTCCGTCGGCCAGCGCGTGCCCGTGCAGGCGCTGGCGGTCGACCTGCAAGGCAAGCCGCGCGCGTCGGTGCCGATCGAGATCAAGGGCGTCGCGCGCATCACGACGTCGTCGCGCAAGCGGATGGTCGGCGGCTTCTATGCGTACGACAACAAGAGCGACACCCGCGACCTCGGCGTGCTGTGCTCGGGCAAGACCGACGACAAGGGCCGCATGGCCTGCGACGCGACGCTCGAACAGGCCGGCAACGTGCAGCTGATCGCGGTGGCCAAGGACGGCGACGGCCGCACGTCGAACGCGTCGACCTCGGTATGGGTCACGCGCGAAGACGAACTCTGGTTCGGCGGCGACAACACCGACCGGATCGACGTGATCCCCGAGAAAACCTCGTACGAACCGGGCGAAACCGCCCGCTTCCAGGTGCGCATGCCGTTCCGCTACGCGACCGCGCTGGTGGCGGTCGAGCGCGGCGGCGTGATGGAAACGCACATCGTCGAACTGAACGGTAAGAACCCGACGGTCGACCTGAAGGTCGGCGACACGTGGGGGCCGAACGTCTATGTGTCGGTGCTCGCGCTGCGCGGCCGGATTCGCGAGGTGCCCTGGTACTCGTTCTTCACGTGGGGCTGGAAGGCACCGGTCGAATGGGCACGCGCATTCTGGCGCGAGGGCCGTCACTATGAAGCGCCGACCGCGTTCGTCGACCTGTCGAAACCCGCGTTCCGCTACGGCCTCGGCGAGATCAAGGTCGGCACCGGCGTGCATCGTCTCGGCGTGACCGTGACGACCGACGCGACGCGCTACACCGTGCGCAGCAAGGCGCAGGCGCACGTGAAGGTCACGCTGCCGAACGGCCAGCCCGCGCCGGCCGGCACGCAGATCGCGGTCGCGGCCGTCGACGAGGCGCTGCTCGAACTGATGCCGAACAACAGCTGGGACCTGCTCGACGCGATGCTGCGGCGACGCGCGTACGGCGTCGAGACGGCCACCGCGCAGATGGAAATCGTCGGTCGCCGCCACTTCGGCCGCAAGGCCGTGCCGGCCGGCGGCGGCGGCGGCAGCGCGCCGACGCGCGAGCTGTTCGACACGCTGCTGCTGTGGAATCCGCGCGTGACGCTGGACGCCAACGGCAGCGCGACCGTCGAGGTGCCGCTGAACGACGCGCTCACGCGCTTCCGGATCGTCGCGATCGCGGCGGTCGGCCCCGACCGCTTCGGCACCGGCAGCACGTCGATCCGCAGTACGCAGGATCTGCAGCTGATCTCCGGCCTGCCGCCGCTCGTGCGCGAAGGCGACGCGTTCCGCGCGCAAGTCACGCTGCGCAACACGACCGACCGCGCGATGCAGGTCGTCGTGACGCCGCGCGTGACGGGCCTCGATGTCGCACCGCAAAGCGTATCGCTGGCGGCCAATACGGCAACCGAAGTCGCATGGACGATCACCGTGCCCGAGCAGGCGCTCGACGCGGCCGGTGCGCTGAACTGGCGCATCGAAGCGGCCGAACAAGGCGGCAAGCGCGCGTCCGACGCGCTGGCGGTCGCGCAGAAGGTCGTGCCCGCACTGCCGGTCACGGTTCAGCAGGCGACGCTCGCGCAGGTCGACGGCACGCTGACGGTGCCGGTGGCCTCCCCGGCCGGCGCCGCGAACAACGCGCAAGGCTTGCCGCGCGGCGGCATCGCCGTGTCGCTGCAGTCGAAGCTCGCCGACGGGCTGCCCGGCGTGAAGCGCTGGTTCGAGCGCTATCCGTACCGCTGCCTCGAACAGCAGACGTCGCGCGCGATCGGCCTGCGCGATCCCGCGCAATGGCAGGCGCTGATCGCCCGCATGCCCGTCTATCTCGACAGCGACGGGCTCGCGAGCTACTTCCCGCCGTCGTCCGACGATTCGCACGCCGGCAGCGCGACGCTGTCGTCGTACCTGCTCGTGGTGTCCGACGAGGCGAGCCGTCTCGACCCGCGCTTCGCGCTGCCGGAAGACCTTCGCACGCAGCTCGAAGCCGGGCTCGCGCGCTTCGTCGACGGCCGCCTCGAGCGCAACACGTGGGCGCCGCGCCAGGATCGCGACCTCCGCAAGCTCGCCGCGATCGAGGCGCTGTCGCGCTACGGTGCCGCGCAAGGACGCATGCTCGGCTCGATCGAGATCGCGCCGAACCAGTGGCCGACGTCGGCGGTGATCGACTATCACGCGATCCTCACGCGCGTGAAGGACATCCCGCAACGCGACGAGAAACGCGCGCAGGTCGAGCAGATCCTGCGGGCACGCCTCACGTACCAGGGCACGCAGCTCGTGTTCTCGACCGCGCGCGACGACGACCTGTGGTGGCTGATGACCAGCAACGAGACCAACGCGGCCCGCCTCGCGCTGGAATTCGCCGGCGATCCGGCGTGGAAGGACGAGATGCCGCGCGTGACGGCCGGCCTGCTCGCCCTGCAGCGCCAGGGCGCATGGCAGACGACCACGTCGAACGCGCTCGGCCTGCTCGCGGTCGAGCGCTTCTCGCGCACCTACGAGAGCACGCCGGTTGCCGGCGCGACGAAGGTCGCGCTCGGCGGCGACGAGCGCACGATCTCGTGGTCGCAGGCGCCGGCACCCGCGCCCGCCGACCCGGCTGCATCGACCACCCCGGCCACCCCGGCCACCCGCGCCGCCGCGGCCCGCAGCGTGATGCTGCCGTGGCCGCGCGCGTCGCAGGCACCGGCCACGCTGTCCGTCACGCAAGACGGCACCGGCCGCCCATGGGCCACGATCGAAAGCCTCGCGGCCGTGCCGCTGCGTTCGCCGTTCGCGGCCGGCTACCGGATCACGAAGACCGTCACGCCGGTGTCGCCCGCCGTCAAGGGCGTGCTGACGCGCGGCGACGTCGTGCGCGTGCATCTCGACATCGACGCGCAGAGCGACATGACGTGGGTCGTCGTCAACGATCCGGTTCCGGCTGGTTCGACGATCCTCGGCTCGGGCCTGGGCCGCGACTCCGAAGCCGCGACGCAGGGCGAGAAGACGCCGGACGGCGCCTGGCCGGCGTTCATCGAGCGCGACTTCGACGGCTACCGTGCGTACTACGACTATCTGCCGAAGGGCAAATTCTCGGTCGAGTACACGGTGCGGCTGAACAACGTCGGCACGTTCGGGCTGCCGCCGACGCGTGTCGAGGCGCTGTACGCGCCGTCCGTGTACGGCCTGTGGCCGAACCCGCCGATGACCGTGAAGCCGGCCGACGCGGGCAAGTAACGAGTACGCGATGATCGATCAGGTATTGCCGCGGCCGGCGCGTTTCGCCGGCCGCGTATTCGTCGCCGTCGTGCTGGCCGCGCCGCTCGTCGCCCATGCGCTGCCGGGCTACGACGAAGTGCGCCGCAACTGGCGCAGCTCCGACTGGGTGCTGCTCGCGCGCGACGGCACGCCGCTGCAGCGCACGCGCGTCGACCTCACCGAACGGCGCGGCGACTGGGTGTCGCTCGCGGACGTGTCGCCCGCGTTTCGCGAGGCGATCGTCGTGTCGGAAGACAAGCGCTTTTACGAACACAGCGGCGTCGACTGGCGCGGTATCGCCGGCGCCGCGTGGGGCAACCTGTGGAACGAACGCACGCGCGGCGCATCGACCGTCACGATGCAGCTCGCCGGGCTGCTCAGCGATTCACCGCGCCGGTCGGGCCAGCGCTCGCTGCCGCAGAAGGCCTCGCAAGCCGTCAACGCGCTGCTGCTCGAGCGCGGCTGGCGCAAGGACCAGGTGCTCGAGGCATACCTGAACCTCGTGCCGTTCCGCGGCGAGACGATCGGCCTCGCCGCGCTGTCGCAGGTGCTGTTCGGCAAGGCGCCGTCGGGCCTCGACGCACGCGAAGCCGCGATCGCGGCCGCACTCGTGCGTGCGCCCAACGCCACGCCCGCGAAAGTCGCCGAGCGCGCGTGCCGGATCCTGCGCGACATGCACGCGGAGCCGGCCTGTGCCTCGCTCGACGGCTACGTGCAGCTGGTCACCGCGCGGCCGGCCAGCGCCGCGCGCGACGACGGCGCCGCCCTCGCCCCGCACTTCGCGCGACGCATCGCGGCCGAGGTCCGGCCGGCGGCCGGCGCGCAGGTGCGCACGACGCTCGATGCGCCGCTGCAGCGCTTCGCGCGCGACACGCTGATGCGCGCGCTGACCGAACTCAACGCGCCCGCGCACCGGCGCAATGTGCAGGACGGTGCGGTCGTCGTGATCGACAACGCGACCGGCGAGATTCGTGCGTGGGTCGGCTCGTCCGGCGCGCTGTCGAGCGCGCGCGACGTCGATGCCGTGCTCGCGCCGCGCCAGGCCGGCTCGACACTCAAGCCGTTCCTGTACGCGCAGGCGATCGACGAGAAACGGCTGACGGCCGCGTCGCTGCTCGACGACGCGCCGATCAACCTCGCCGCCGGCGGCGGCCTGTACATCCCGCAGAACTACGACAAGGATTTCAAGGGCTGGGTGAGCGTGCGCAGCGCGCTCGGCGGCTCGTTGAACGTGCCGGCCGTACGCACGCTCGTGCTCGTCACGCCGCACCGTTTCGCGCGCACGCTGACTGCGCTCGGCCTGCCGCTCGCGCAGGAAGGCGACTACTACGGCTTCAGCCTCGCGCTCGGCAGTGCGGACGTCACGCTGCTGTCGCTGACCAACGCATACCGCGCGCTCGCGAACGGCGGCGTCGCCCGCCAGGTCGTCGACCGGCCGGCACCGGCATCCGGCGCATCGGCCGCCTCGCCAGCCCGCGCGGCCGACGGCACGCGCGTGTTCAGCGAGGCAGCCAGCTTCGTCGTGACCGACATCCTCTCCGACAACAACGCGCGCGTGCGCACGTTCGGCTTCGACAATCCGCTCGCGACGCGCTTCTTCTCGGCAGTCAAGACCGGCACGAGCAAGGACATGCGCGACAACTGGACCGTCGGTTTCACGTCGCGCTATACGGTCGGCGTGTGGGTCGGCAATGCGGACGGCTCGCCGATGTGGGACGTGTCGGGTGTCACGGGCGCGTCGCCGGTGTGGTCGGCCGTCGTCGGGTACCTGCACCGCGACGTGCCGAGCCGCGTGCCGCGCGCGCCGGCCGGCGTCGAGACGCGCCGCATCACCTTCGAGCGCGACATCGAACCGTCACGCAACGAATGGTTCGTCGCGGGCACGGCGGTCGACACGATCCGGCTCGCCGCCCCCGTCACGCCGGGCAAGGACGGCGCGCGCGCGCCGCTGACGATCGGCACGCCGACCGACGGCACGATCTTCGCGATCGACCCGGACATTCCGCCGAAGAATCAGCGGATCTGGTTCGAGCGCTCGGCCGGGCGCGCCGCGAAGTTCGCGTGGCGGCTCGACGACAAGGTGATCGGGCATGCCGACCGCATCGCGTGGATGCCGTGGCCGGGCCGGCACCGGCTCGAACTCGTCGATGCGCGCGGCAATGTTGCCGACGCGATCGGCTTCGAGGTGCGCGGCGCGTTCGCGAAGGCGGCCGCGCGCAAGCCCTGAGTGCGCGCTTCGGTCGGACGTTTCGACCTGACTCCCCGGCCTCACTCGCCGGCCGCGTTTGCCTTCGCCGGCTGCGGCTGCGCGGAGAAATCGAGTGCCGGCGCGGTTGAAACCGCCGCTTCGTTCGCGACGCTGAAATTCGGGCGCGGCTGGTAGCCGAAGATCTTCGCGATCACGACGCCCGGGAACTGGCGGATCTGCACGTTGTAGTGCTGCACCGTCTTGATGTAGCGGCCGCGCGCGACCGCGATGCGGTTTTCCGTGCCTTCGAGCTGGGTCTGCAGGTCGCGGAACGCTTCGTTCGCCTTCAGCTCCGGATAACGCTCGGACACCACCATCAGCCGGCTCAGCGCCCCGGACAGCTCGCCCTGCCGCTGGTCGAACGCCGCGAGCGCGGCCGGGTCCTTCACCATCTCCGGCGTCATCTGCACGCTGCCCACGCGCGCACGGGCCGATGCCACCTCGGTCAGCACGCGCGCCTCGTGCGACGCGTAGCCCTTCACCGACGCGGCGAGATTCGGCACGAGGTCCGCGCGGCGCTGATACTGGTTCAGCACTTCGGACCATGCGGCATTGATGTCCTCGTCGGACGACTGGATCGCGTTGTAGCCGCACCCCGCGAGCGGGGCCAGCACGCAGCATACGAGCAGGATTCGAATCCATTTCATCATGGGTTGTTTCCGGTTGAACGCTCCGGGCGGAGCGGCAGGTGAAAGGAATCAGGTGCGCAGGCAGGCTGCGCGCGGACGCTACCAGCGGCCCGATGCGCCGCCACCGCCGCTCGATCCGCCGCCGCCGCGGAACGAATCGGAACTCGATTGCGACCGGGAGCCGGACGAGGATGACGACGAAGACGAGCCGCCGCCCGTCAGCTTCGCCCAGATCACGGCGAGTACGCACAGCACGCCGAAGATGCCGGACAGCACTTCCCCGACCGAATAGTCCATTTCGCGCCCGATCGCGACGATCATGAACAGAGTCCCGCCCACGATCGCGGTGATTTTGCGCACGCGCGCCGACCGGAACAGGTTGATGCCGAGCAGGCACGGCCCGACACCGGCGGCCGCCGGAACGAACGCCGCGGCGCCCAGCATGGCTTCGAGATTGCCGTTGAAGATCGCGCCGACCGGCAGCATCACGACCGGCACGACGGCCGCCACGAGCCAGGCGGCCAGGAGCGCCACCCTGCGGCGCAGCTTGCGCCATTGCGCGACCACGCCGAGCACGACATTGGCAACCCCGAGCAGGAACCAGAACCGCACGCCGCCCGTGTTCGGGCGTTTCCGCTCGGGCAGGCCGTTCGACTGGTATTTTTCGCCGCCGGCTCGCGCGTCGCGGGGCGGCGGGTTCGCGGAATTCGTCGCGCTCGCCGCGGTCGCCGCGGCCGTTTCGTATGCTTCATCGCGCCCGTCGAGCGCCGTGGCGGGTGCGGGCGGCTCCGGCGCGGCGACGTCGGCCGGCATCATTTCGTGCGTCAGCGCGTCCAGCGCATCGCTGATGCCGGCTTCAATGCGGTTCTCGCGGAATGCCGGCACGATCCGCTCGCGAATGATCCGGCCCGCGACGATGTCCGGAATCGTGCCTTCGAGCCCGTAGCCGACTTCGATCCGCACGGTATGGTCGTTGAGCGCGGCGACGAGCAGCAGGCCGTTGTTGACCTCGGCCTTGCCGAGTTTCCATTGGTCGAACACGGTGGTCGCAAACTGTTCGATCGTCGATTGTCCGGTCGACCCGACCAGCAGGATCGCGACCTGTACGCCGAGCCGTTGTTCGAGCGCGGCGAGGCGGTCGGTCAGCTCGGAGGCGCAGGCCGCGCTCAGCACGCCCGTCGTGTCCGTCACGCGGCCTTTCAACGGCGGTGCGGCTTCCGGCTTCGGGGCGACCGGATAGGCTGCAGCGGCGGCCACGTATGTGCAGGCCGACCGGGCCGGGGTGGAAAACGTGGCGGCCATGGACGCCGCGACGGCAACGCCGCCTTCTTCGGCCGGCACCGCGATGGCCGTGCCGCCGAACAGCAAGATCGCGCCCGCGAGCAAGGCAGTGGCCTTCCGGAAGCCTGACCTGCCGGTCACGCCCTTGGTGCCGCGTGTGTGCCGAATGCCGGTTCGGGCCGCGCCTGCCCGCGATGCCGGATCGCCCTCGCCGCCCGGCGCGCACGGCCGGCCCGTCTGTCGTTTCGAATTCATGTCGGAAACGGCGCGCCGGCTCCATCGGGAACGGCACGTTCTCTCGTCGTTTTTAATCGTCCCGCAGCATAACCAATTGCGAAAGGAACTGAAAGGTTTCCGGCCGACTTCCGGATCTCGTCATTTCAGCGTGCCGCTGCACGACGCGCTCGTCGCCAGGCCGCGTCCGGCCGCAGGCCGGCCAGACGACCGAAACGGGCAAGCAGCGCCCCGCTTCGGGACATAGAATGTGAACGGCGCCGCAGCGTCGGCACCTACCGGTTGCCCCACTCTCCTCAAGGCCAGCGACCATGAACCTGCACCCCAGGCGTTTCATCCGCCCCGCGCTGGGCACGCTCTGCCTCGCCACCCTCGCAGCGCTTCAGGCGTGCAACGGCGATGCCTGCTTCGGCGTCGATGTCTGCTTCAACAACAACAACACGCAAACCGTCGCGCTGTCGGGCACGGCCGCGACGGGCGACGCGCTTGCGAGTGCGCAGGTGACGGTCAGCTGCGTGACGGGCTCGGCGACGACGCTGACGGACGGCGGCGGCAACTACCGCGTGACGGTCAATGCCGCGCTGCCGTGCGTCGTCACCGTGACGTCGGGCGGCACGAGCCTGCATTCGCTCGCGTACGCGGGCGGCACGTTCAATACGACGCCCGAGACCGAGCTGATGATGGTCTATCTCGCCGCCCAGCTCGGCACGAACACCGCCGCATTGATCGGCAATTTCCAGGGCAATCCGCGCTACCAGCAGGCGATGAACAGCCCGAACACCGTACAGGCCGCGCAATCGGCCGTGGTGACGAACCTGCAGCAGCGCTATTCGGTCACGCTCACGGCGCCGGCGTTCCTGACCACGTCGTTCACGGTCGGGCAACCGGGTGTCGACAGCGATCTCGTCGCGCTCGCGAAAGCCGGCGCGATCGACGCGAACGGGATGCCGGATCCGGCCGCGGTTACGTTGCTCACGCAGGCCGGCGCGGCGCATCCGCTTTGACAAGCGGCCGGCGGCGGGAAGAAGGTCGCCCGCTACTGCCTGGTATCGCGTGTCAGGCGCGCGCTTCGGGCGCGTCGTCGGCCAGCAACGCCCACCGTTCGTGGTCGCGCCATTCGCCGTCGATGCACAGATAACGCGGAGAAAATCCCTCTTTCGTGAAGCCGAGCCGCCGAACCAGCGCAATCGACGCATGGTTGCCCGGCTGGATGTTCGCTTCGAGCCGATGCAGCCCGAGTTCGCCGAACGCGACACCGATCGCCGCGCGCATGGCGTCGGTCATCAGCCCCTTGCGGCTGAACGCCACCATCCCGTAATACCCGAGATACGCGCTCTGGAACACGCCGCCGACGATCTCGTTGAGGTTCACCACGCCGACCACCGCCCCGGACGTGCGCTCGCGTGCGACGAAGCCGACGTTCGGCCCCGTCAGGCAGCGCCCGAACCACTGGTCGAATCCCGCCTGGTCGGTGAACGAGTCGACCCACGGCAGATGATGGTCCCGGCTCGCGCGATTGGCGGCGATCAGGTCGGCGGCGTCGGTTCGGGCGACGCGGTTCAGCAGGATCGGGGTCATGGAGCAGTCGACAGGCGGCATTTACGCGGCCTCCCCACGCCCGCACGCGACGGGCGCGGCCTGGGCCTGCTGCTGCGACAGGTACCGCAGCAGCTTGGTGACCATCCACACGACGATGCAGGACAGCGCGACGAAGAAGACCGCGAGCGGCGTCAGGACATGGATCGACACGAAACCGGCCAGCCCCATCATCGCGGACGACACGAGCAGCAGCGCGCATCCGAGGATCGCGCTCGTCAGGCCGGCAATATGCGGAAACAGCGAATTGCCCTTGGCCATCAGCGTCGGGTACATCGCGCCCGCGCAGAAACCCATCACGAGCACCGGCGTCGCGAGCGTCCACACGCGCAGCCCGACGGTCAGCGCCAGCACCAGCATCGCGACCGACGCCCCCGCCATCACGCGCGCGCCGATACGCAGCCGTTGCTCGGCACTCGGCAGCCCGCGCCCGTGAATGCGGTTCGACAGCCCGCCGAGGAAATACATGAGCCCGATGCCGAGCGCGAGATAACCGAAGAAGGTCGGCGGCTTGTGCAGCGTGGTCTGCACCATGAACGGCCCGACGATGTTGAACACCAGCAGGATGCTGTAGCACAGCCCCTGTGCGAGGAAGCAGCTCTGGAACACCGGGCTCGCCAGCACCTTGCCCGCGTTCGTCATCAGCGTGCGCGGCTCGAGATGCACCGGCTTCGGCAAGGTTTCGCGGTATCGCCACAGCAGCGCCCACATCACCAGCGAGTACACCAGCAGGAACACGAGGCAGGCGCGCCAGCCGAACCATTCCTGCAGGTGCGCGCCGATCACCGGCGCGATGATCGGCGCGAGCCCCCACGCGATCGACATGTACGTGAACGCGTGCATCAGCGCCTGGCCGGAGAACGAATCGGTGATGATCGCCTTCGCGAGCAGGTTGGTGGTCGCGATCCCGAAACCCTGCAGGCAGCGCGCCAGCACGAACGTCTCCAGGTTCTGCGCGCCGAGCGACAGCAGGCAGCCGATCGTGTAGATCACGAGCCCGAACGCCAGCACGCGCTTGCGCCCGTATGCGTCGGCGACCGGCCCGAAGATGAGCTGGCCGAGCGCGTAGGCGGCCATGTAGCCGGACACGCTCGACTGGATCGCCTGCGGCGTGGTCGCGAACGAACGTGCCATGTCGGGCAGCGCGGGCACGTAGATGTCGATCGCGAGCTGGCCGGCGGACGCGAACAGGCAGATCAGGAACAACAGGAAACGCGGCGAGTTCGACTCGCGCGCGGGAGTGAGCGTGGCGTTCATGACGACTGGGGAGGAGGTCGGACAGCGGTGACGCAGTCGTGCGATGTTCGAACCGCGAACACCCGTGCGTCATGTCGAATGCCGTATTGTGCCTGTTGTCGCGTCTTGCCGCCGGATTCCCCTGGCACGGACGAGGTTGAATGCCGATTGCGGCATACCCAGAAATCCGCTACGGGCATTGCAGCAGACGCTTCAGGCCGCTTCCGGTCGCTCGAATCCTGACTTGGGCCGGTGCCTCCGGCGTCCCTGGCGATACCGGTCGCGCGTGGCCCGGAGATCAAGACCTGATGCTGTTCCAGCCACTTGCCTTCCACACCGCAACCGCCGGCACGCACCGGCGGTTTTTCATTACCGAATGTCGATCAGTACCGCATCCGGTCAATACTGCGCCTGATCCGTCGGATTCCTGAACAGCTGCTTCATCTCCGCCGACAGCGGATAGTTGAGGCTCACGCCCTTCGGCGGGATCGGCTGCATGAACCATTGGTCGTAGAGCTTCTCGGCCGCGCCCGACGTCTGCATCTTCGCGATCACGCCGTCGACCACGCGCTTGAACGCCGGATCGTCCCTGCGCATCATGCACGCGTAATTCTCGTGAATCAGCGGCGTGCCCGCCACCGTGTACGCGCCCGGGTTGCGGTCCTTCGCGATCTCGCCGTACAGCAACGGCTCGTCCATCACGAACGCCACCGCGCGCCCGGTCGTGACGTTCATGAACGCTTCGGCGTGATCCTTGGCGCTGATGATCGTCATGTTCATCGCCTTCTCTTCGTTGAGCTTGCGCAGCAGGCGCTCGTCCGACGTGCCGGCCGTCGTCGCGACCGTCTTGCCGGCCAGGTCCGCGAAATCCTTCACGCCCGAATCCTTGCGCGTGCTGAAGCGGATGCCATAAAGAAAGATGCTGTTCGAGAACGCGGCCTGCTTCTGCCGTTCGAGCGTGTTCGTCGTCGATCCGCATTCGAAATCGATCGTCCCGTTCTGCAGCAGCGGAATCCGGTTCTGCGACGTGATCGGGATCTCCTTCACCGAGACGTTCGGCAGGTTCAATTCCGTCTTCAGCTGGTCGACGATGCGCGATGCGATGTCGCGCGAATAGCCGATGTTCTTCTGCTGGTTGTCCGAATACGAGAACGGCACCGACGACTCACGAATGCCGAGCGACACGACGCCCGTGTCCTTGATCTTCTTCAGCGTGCCGGTGAGGGCCTGCGCGTGCGCGGTACCCGCCAGCGCACAGGACAGCGCGACGGCCAGCCAGCATAAGCGGCGATTCATGCTTTTCTCCTGACGAAACGTTGATCGAATCGCGATCCTACGCCCGACAAAATTCGCGTCGCATCAGGGAAAGCGTAAGCAACCTTCCACCGTGGCCGCGCATTGAAAGACGTTTGCCGTGCCGCGCAAACCGGCCCTTGCCGCGCATTTCGCCCGACCGGCCGCACACGGGCTCGCCCCGCCTTCTGTGCCACACGTTCCAAACACGTGTTCATGCTGCGACGCAGCAACGTAATCGTTTGCGCAAGCCCCGGTTTTTCTCGTGAAACGCACTCAAGAAGCCGCCGCGCCAGCCGTTACCCAGTGCATGGCGCGTCGCAGCAAGCTTGCCGCGGCCGCCAGACAAAAAACGACAAGGTCCGGGTCAGCCGGACCAGCGCCACCGCCGGCACGACGGTTATCTACGAGGATCGAGTTTCAACATGAGAACCAAGCGTTTCAATCTTGCGCTGGCGCGCTCCGCACATGCGCGCATGCTCGCCGGCATGCTGTCCGCCGCCGCCCTCCTGCCCCTCGCCGGTTGCGGCGGCGGAGGCGGCGGCGACGGCAGCAACCCGTCTTCTTCCAACGCGGCGCCGGCACCGGCACCTGCCCCCGCCCCGACGCCCGCTCCCGGCACACCGACGACCCCGCCCGCCTCGGCCGGCAACAATGCATGCGCGACGCAGCAGGCCGCCGTGCAGATGGCGGCGCAGGCCGCGCCGGCAGAAGCGCCGATCGATCACCTGATCGTCAAGCTGAAGACGCTGACGGCCACGCGTGCGATGGCGGCCATCGACAACGGGACGCGGCTCGACGCGGTCATCCAGCGCTCGATGACGCGCTGGACGGCACCGGTCGCCGGCAGTGCACGTGCCTATGCGAGCACGATCGGGCAAGCCCCGGTGAACGTGCAGGTCGAACGAACGATCTCGAACGGCGCGGCCGTGCTGTCGCTCGGCCAGCGCATGGCAGCCACCGACGCAGCCGCGCTCGCGCAGGCATTCGCGGCCGATTCGGACGTCGACTACGCGGAACCGGATCACCCGATGCAGATCCGCGACACGCCGAGCGATCCGCTCTACAATCAGCAGTGGTACCTGTCCGACCCGACCGCCGGCATCGACCTGCCGCCCGCCTGGAACGTGACCAAGGGTTCGCCGACCGTCGTCACGGCCGTGCTCGACACCGGCTACCGGCCGCATGCCGACCTCATGGGCAACCTGCTGTCCGGCTACAGCTTCATCAGCAACGTCAACACCAGCAACAACGGCCTGACGCGCAACCCTGACGCGACCGATCCGGGCGACTGGGTCACGCAACAGGAACTCGACAACGCAAACGGCCCGTACTATCACTGCGCGAGCCAGCCGAGCGACAGCAGCTGGCACGGCACGCGCGTGATGGGCGTGATCGGCGCGACCGCCAACAACGGCACCGGCATCGCCGGCGTGTCATGGCTCAGCCAGATCCTGCCGGTGCGCGTGCTCGGCAAGTGCGGCGGCGTGACGAGCGATATCGCCGACGGGATGCGCTGGGCAGCCGGCATCCCGGTGAACGGCGTGCCGACGAACCCGCGCCCCGCGAAGGTCATCAACCTGAGCCTCGGCGGTGTCGGCGCGTGCAGCACGACGTTCCAGCAGGCCATCGACGACGTGACCGCGAAGGGCGTGACCGTCGTCGTCGCGGCCGGCAACGACGGCCTGTCGACCGGGCTCGACCAGCCTGCGAACTGCCGCGGCGTGATCAGCGTCGGCGCCACCGACGCGACCGGCCGCCGTGCCTCGTTCAGCAACTTCGGCGCTGATGTCTCGCTGAGCGCGCCGGGCGTCAACATCCTGTCGACGTCGAACACCGGCACCACGACGCCGGGCTCGGACACCTACGGCCTCGCGAACGGCACCAGCCTTGCGACGCCGCAGGTGTCGGGCATCGCCGCGCTGATGCTGTCGGTGAACGGCAACCTCACGCCCGCGCAGATCCAGCAGAAGCTGCAAGGCGGCGCGCGCACGACCAAGCTCGCGGCCGGCACGTCGTGCTCCGCGATGCCGGCAGGCTCGGGCATTGTCGACGCAGGGGCCGCCATCGCGGCAGCGGGCCAGTAACCCGCCCTGCTTCCACGCGGCCGCGCGCATGCCGATCACGCATGCGCGCGGCCGTTTCATTCGCGGCAATCCGGGGCGGCGCCACGCACACATCAGCCCGATTACGTTTCTCGAAATAACGACCGACAAAAGGGTTGACGCTTCGCACAGCGACCCATTACCATCGCTCCCGTCTAATTACATGGAGTGTTCTGTGAACACCGATGCGAGTTGTAGTTGGTGCTTGACCAACTTGACTGCTGCCTGAGGAAAACGCGCAGAGCCTCGTCTTCTGCCGCATCCCGGGAAGCAGGATGCGGCGCCCTTCCGGCCTGACCGGCCAGATCTCCCGCCGAATTTTCGATGTTGTCGAACGCACGCGCCGCGCCGTCGCGCGCGTGCGTTCGTGTTGCGCGCAGCGTCAGCCGCGTGCGCCTTCCGTTCGCGTGCCGTCCGGCCGCGCGCCTTCGTGCGTGCGTCGCCGTCGATCGCCCGTGCTGATTACCCGCAACCGACAGGAGTGCAGATGAACTCAGACGACAGTAGTCGATTACCGCTCGCCGGTGCGACGCCGCGCCTCGCCCCTCCGGCCGCACCGCACGCGCCGGCGAGCGTTCCCGCCATCACCGATCCACAGCCGATCGCGCCTGACGCGACGCGGCGGGGAGCGCTCGTGCGTCGATAACGTCACGGTCGCTCCCCGCCCGCCGCCTCGTGCGCAAGGAGCGACTCATGACAACACGACACAACACCTCGCACAAGAAACAACGCGGCTTCATCAAGGCCGGCGCCGGCCCGCAGAACGAACCGCGCATCATGCGCGCCGCGCAGGAAGCGGCCCGTCCGCTCGAAGACACGCTGAAGTCGCTGAACACCAGCACGCGCGGCCTCACCTACGACCAGGCCGCCGACCGCCTGCAGCACTACGGCCCGAACGAAATCGCGCACGACAAGCCGCCGCACTGGACCCGCCAGTTGCTGCTCTCGTTCCACAACCCGTTCGTCTACGTGCTGCTGGTGCTGGCCGCCATCAGCTTCTTCACCGACGTCTGGTTCGCCGCACCCGACGATCGCGACTACGTCGGCATGACGATCCTGCTGACGATGGTCACGATCAGCGCGCTGCTGCGCTTCGCGCAGGAATTCCGCTCGCTGCGCGCGGCCGAGAAGCTGAAGGCGATGGTCCGCACGACCGCGACCGTGCAGCGCGCGGTGACCGACACGTCCGAGCCGTCGCGCCGCGAGGTGCCGATGCGCGAAGTCGTGGCCGGCGACATCGTGCACCTGTCGGCCGGCGACATGATCCCGGCGGACGTGCGCCTGCTCGCGTCGCGCGACCTGTTCATCAGCCAGGCCGTGCTGACCGGCGAGGCGCTGCCGGTCGAGAAGTACGACACGCTCGGCGCGGTCGCGGGCAAATCCGCCGGCACGCGCCCGGCCGGTGCGGCGACCGATACGTCGGCCTCGTTGCTCGATCTCGAGAATGTCTGCTTCATGGGCACCAACGTCGTCAGCGGCACGGCGACGGCCGTCGTCGTCGCGACCGGCGAGGACACCTACTTCGGCTCGCTCGCGCGCAACGTCGTGAGCCACAAGCGCATCGAGACGAGCTTCGACCGCGGCGTCGCGAGCGTGAGCTGGCTGCTGATCAAGTTCATGTTCGTGATGGTGCCGATCGTGTTCATGATCAACGGGCTGACCAAGGGCGACTGGCTGAGCGCGCTCACGTTCGCGCTCGCGGTGGCCGTGGGCCTCACGCCCGAGATGCTGCCGATGATCGTCAGCGCGAACCTCGCGCGCGGCGCGGTCGCGATGGCGCGCCGCAAGGTCGTCGTGAAACGCCTGAACTCGGTGCAGAACTTCGGCGCGATGGACGTGCTGTGCACCGACAAGACCGGCACGCTCACGCAGGACAAGATCATCCTCGAGCATCACCTCGACCTGTCGGGCCACAAGAACGAGGACATCCTGCGGCTCGGCTGGCTGAACAGCTTCCACCAGAGCGGCCAGAAGAACCTGATCGACATCGCGGTCGTCGCACGTGCCGACGAGATCGGCGAGCGCGTGAAGCCGCAGGGCTACAAGAAGATCGACGAACTGCCGTTCGACTTCGTCCGGCGCCGCCTGTCGGTCGTCGTCGAGGATACGCGCGGCACGCACCTGCTGATCTGCAAGGGCGCGGTCGAGGAGATGCTGGCCGTCTCCACGCACGTGCAGGATGAAGACGGCGTGCGTCCGCTCGACTTCGTCGCGCGCAAGCGGCTGCTCGAACAGGCCAGCGCGTACAACCAGGACGGCTTCCGCGTGCTCGTGCTCGCGACGCGCACGATCCCGCGCGGCGACGAGCGCGAGCAGTACCGCACCGCCGACGAACACGACCTCGTCGTGCGCGGCTTCCTGACCTTCCTCGACCCGCCGAAGGAATCGGCCGCGCCGGCGCTCGCCGCGCTGCGCGAAAACGGTGTCGCGGTGAAGGTGCTGACGGGCGACAACCCGATCGTCACGATGAAGGTGTGCCGCCAGGTCGGCCTCGAACCCGGCAAGCCGATTCTCGGCACGGAGATCGAAGCGCTCGACGACGCGACGCTCGCGCAGGTCGTCGAACGCACGACCGTGTTCGCGAAGCTGACGCCGCTGCAGAAGGCACGCATCGTCAAGGCGCTGCAGGCGAACGGCCACACGGTCGGCTTCCTCGGCGACGGCATCAACGACGCCCCCGCGCTGCGCGACGCCGACGTCGGCATCTCGGTCGACAGCGGCGCCGACATCGCGAAGGAAACCGCCGACATCATCCTGCTCGAAAAGAGCCTGATGGTGCTCGAGGAAGGCGTGATCAAGGGCCGCGAAACCTTCGGCAACATCCTGAAGTACCTGAACATGACCGCGAGCTCGAACTTCGGCAACGTGTTCTCGGTGCTCGTCGCGAGCGCGTTCCTGCCGTGGGAGCCGATGCTCGCGACGCAGCTGCTCGTGCTGAACCTGATCTACGACACGTCGCAGATGCTGCTGCCGTGGGACAAGATGGACCCCGAGTTCCTGAAGAAGCCGCGCAAGTGGGAAGCCGGCAACATCAGCCGCTTCATGCTGTGGGTCGGGCCGACGTCGTCGGTGTTCGACATCACGACGTACATCCTGATGTGGACGGTATTCGGCGCGGGTGCGATGTATCACCTGAACGGCGGTGCGGGCGGCCAGATCGTGATGAACTCGGGCTGGTTCATCGAGAGCCTCGTGTCGCAGACGCTCGTCGTGCACCTGCTGCGCACGCAGAAGATCCCGTTCCTGCAGAGCACGGCCGCGCTGCCGGTGCTGCTGTCGACGTTCACCGCGATCGCGATCGGCTGCTGGCTGCCGTTCTCGCCGTTCGCGGAGTCGCTCGGCTTCATGCACCTGCCGGGCACCTTCTGGCTGTGGCTCGCCGCGACGATGGTCGGCTATATCCTGCTCGCGCAGATCGTCAAGACGATCTACGTGCGCCGCTACAAGCAGTGGTTCTGATGGTCCTGGCCTGAAGCAGGCCGGCCCGCGCGCTGCGCCGTGGGCCGGCCTGCTCGCCATGCACGACACAGGTGATGCAATGAAGAGAATGCTTCCGCTCGCAGCCGCGAGCGCCCTCCTCGCGCCGTTCGATGCCCTCGCCGCCCATCCGCTCGTCAGCGACGACACGGGCACGCAGGGCAACGCGAACTGGCAGTTCGAGTTCAACGCCGAGGAAACCTCGAAACAGGAAGAAAACGGCCGCCACCAGCTGTGGAACGCGACGCTCACGCGCGGGTTCGGCGAACGCGTCGATCTCTACGTGAACGTGCCTTACACGCATCTGCAAACGCGGACCGACGAGAACGGTGCGGGAATCGGCGATGTCGAGATCGGCATGAAATGGCGGTTCGTCGAACGCGGCCGGCTGTCGATCGCGCTGAAGCCGAAACTGACGACGCCGACCGGCAGCGACCGGCGCGGGCTCGGCACCGGCCGCGCGGGTGCCGGCGCAACGCTGCTCGGACAGCTCGACGTCGCGCGGTTTTCGTTCCTCGCGAATGCGGGCATGACGTACCAGCCGAATCGCCAGGGCGACCTGACGTCGATCTGGGCCGTGTCGGGCGCGGCGATCTACAAGGCGACCGACAAGCTGCAGATCGTGGCCGACATCGGCACGTCGCGCAACACGGAGCGCGGCGCCGGCGCGAATCCCGCATTCGCGATCGCGGGCGCGATCTATTCGCCGAAGCCGTGGCTCGATCTCGACATCGGCTATCGGCGCGGGCTGAACGACCAGACCTACGATCATTCGGTGATGGGCGGCGTCACGGTGCGGTGGTGACACGCAGGTGTGCGGCATCGAACCGCATACCGAACCGCCGGACGACGGGCCGCTTCCAGCGGCCCGTTTTTCATTGCGTGTCGTTCGCGCCGAACAGTTGCGCGCACACGGCGCGCCCTTCGTCGGTCAGCGCGGCGCTGCCGGTGCCGTCTTCGTTCAGCGTCGTCGCGCTCAGGCCCGCGGCGTCGAGCTGCGTCAGCACACGGCGCAGCGTGCTCATCGGCAGTTGCGTGCGTTTCGCGATCTTCGGCAACGACCAGGTCTTGCCGGCCGGATCGCTCGCGGCGTCGTTCAGCGTTGCGAGCGTCACGACGAGTGCGGGATCAAGCGGGGATTCGTCGGATTCTGAGGTCATCGGTTCGGTCCGTAGCAGACAGGTATTCATTCGCGCATTCAGCGCCGATTGCGGAGACTATATCGCTTCGCCCGTCAGGCGTCCTTGATCGCGGCACGCATGAACGACACGAAGCGCGTGGTCACGGGATCGTCGCGATCCGACCGCCACGCGAGCCCGACGCGCCACTTTGCGTCCCGGCCATCGAGCGGCAGCACTGTCGCATCGCGCAGCAGGTACTGTGCGCGCGACGGAATGAACGCGACGCCGACACCGGCCGCGACCGACGTCAGCACCGACTGCACGTCCTCGGCCTGCTGCGTCACGTGCGGCACGAAGCGGCGCTCGACGCACCATCGATCGATCTGCGCGGCGAGCCCCGGGCCCCGCGCACGCTGCAGCGCGATGAAGCCGATCTCGTTGAGCACGTCGAGATCGGCCGGCACGCGCTTGAAGCCGAGATGCGGCGGCACCGCCAGCGCGAGCCCCTCGTCGATCACCTTGAATGACGACAAACCTTCGTCGGACGGCAGGCGCAGAAACCCGGCATCGAGCTTGCCCGCGCGCAGCCGGCGTGTCTGCTCGGACGACGACAGGTCGCTCAACGTGACCGCAATGCCCGGATTGCGGCGACGAAACTCCGCGACCCGCTTCGGCACGATCGTCAGCACCGACAGGCAAATGCCGAGCCGCAGATGCCCGCGCTGCCCGCTGGTCGCCTCCCGTGCGCGCGCGAGGATCTCGTCGGCATCGCGCACGAGCGCCTGCGCGTCGGGCAGGAAACGCTCGCCGAACGGCGTCAGCTCCGCGCCGTGCCGCCCGCGCTCGAACAGCTTGCCGCCGAGGCTCGCCTCCAGCGCACCGATCTGCTTGCTCAGTGCCGGCTGGCTCATGTGCAGCGCATCGGCCGCGCGGCTGAAATGGCACAGCTCGGTGACGGTCAGGAACGTACGCAGCAGTTTCAATTCCATTCTTAAAAGGAATCGTAACGATTGAAACATTCATTTTACCGATCGAAGGCAATGACGTTCAATACGGGCATGCCCTTCCCGGAACCGACTGTCATGCCCCTCGATCATGCCGCCGACTGCGTGGCCGACCAGCTGTGCGATATAGCCGTCGCGAACGAACGCACCGCCGCGGCCGATACGCGTGCGCCGAAACGGCGTGCCGAACGCAGCGACGGACGCAGCCGCCGTTTTCGCTTCGGAGACGCGCTCGACGACCCGCCGCCGCGCGTGGTAACGGGGTCGATCGCTATCAGTTTCGCGGTCGTGTCGCGGCGGAACTGGCCGCGTTAAGCGGTATCGGCCGCGCAAAGCCCCGTCATGTCGATCCGATACACGTTGCCGTCCGTGCCGACAACGTACAGCGCACGACCACGGCCGACCGCGCGTGCCACACCCACAGGCGCCGAGCCGCCATTCAGCATGCGATACGCGCGTACCACCCGTACCTGGCCATCGGTGCCCAGACGCACGAGCTGCAACACGTCGCGATCGCCGTATGCCCCGCACAACAGCGCCACGCATTCACCGTGTTGCGCTTGGTCTTCCATCACCGCGAACGCGTGACTGCCCTTGACCGGAATACGCCATGACGCAACAGGCTGCCGGTCGCGCAAGTGGACGAGCGCGAATTCGCTGTAGTAATACAACCAGACGTCGTGGTCGCCCTGAACGTTGAGCGCATAACAGTCGTCGATCGGGCCCAGCCCCTCGGGCGGCGAGAACGCATGAAGCAGTTCGCCGCGCCGGCTCCAGGCGACCAGTCCGGACGCCCCGACCGGCGCCCCCCAGCCGAAATTGCCGAAGACACCTTCGTCGAAATAGGACGTCCAGATCTCTCCCGTGTCCGTGACCTGCACGGACCGGATGCCGTCGCCCAGCAGTATTTCTCCGCAACGCGTGCCGTCGCGGCGATAGAGGCGGCCGTTCAGGTCGAAGTCGTCCGGCCCGCGATAAGAGGATCGACAGCAGACCAGCAGCAGATCGTCTCCCACCGGCTGGATCTCGTGAATATCGAACGGTTCGTTGTCGACGACGAGATCGAGCAGCGTGTCGCCGTCCCGCCACGCAATCAAGCGATGGCGCTGCGCAGCCGAGGGTGTCGTGATCGCGAACGAAGCGCTGTCGGAGCGTGTGCGGTCATCGAGCGGTTCCAGTGCAAATGCCATGTACAACGCATCGTCCGCGCCGACGTTGAAGGCAACGAGTTCACCTGTCGCGGACAGGCTGTCGATCGATGCAAGCGGCAGCACGGGCAGCGCGTGCGGTTGGCGTGACATGGGTTCTCCTGACGATGAGCTCGCCATCTTGCCGGCCGTACCATCGTTTGTCACGCCGGCGCGACATATCGACGCAAAACGCGGCACACCGCGGCGGCAGCCGGCAAAACAGCGCGCCGACGGCCAACCGCTATCGTCATCATCTCGCGAACGACCTTATAATTTCCCGCACCCGCTGACCGCCCATGCATTCCGCGCCGCCACTTCGCGCGTGGAAAGGAGACTTTCGCTTGACCGGCCTCATCGCGCGCGTGCCTCGCGCCCGGACCACGCTGATCCTCGCTCTCTCGTTCCTGCTGCTCGCGTTCGCCGCGAACGCGTCCGCGCAGCGCGCGCAGCCGCATCGCATCGCGCAGGCCCACGCGCATCCGCACAAGAAAGCCGTCAAGAAGAAACCCCTCCGCAAGCACAAGGCGATAAAGCATCGTCGCCCGAGTGCGAAGCATCAGACGATCAAGCGTCACGCCGCCCCGGCCCCGCATCGCCGCGCGAAGCGCACGACCGCCGTCCGCCCGCGCCCGGCCGCCGCGAAACCGCGCCTGATGGCAAGCTGCGGCTACACCCCGCGCGCGGTCAATGCCCTGCATTCGCGTGCAGCCTACGTGCTCGACGTCGACTCCGGCACGCCGCTGCTGGCGCGCAACGCACGCACGGTGCGGCCGATCGCGTCGATCTCGAAGCTGATGACGGCCGTCGTCGCGCGCGACGCCGACCGTCCGCTGAACGGCGTGCTGCGCGTCACCGCGCGCGACCGCGACACGATCAAGTTCACCGGGTCGCGCCTGCAGGTGGGTTCGGAACTGTCGCGCCGCGAGATGTTCCATATCGCGCTGATGTCGTCGGAAAACCGCGCGGCCGCCGCGCTGAGCCGCGACTACCCGGGCGGGCGCGCCGCGTTCGTCAACGCGATGAATCGCGAAGCGCGCCGGCTCGGCATGCACCATACGCACTTCCGCGAGCCGACCGGCCTGTCGCCGCACAACGTGTCGACGGCCGAGGATCTCGCGAAGCTCGTCGGCGCGGCGGCCCAGGACCCGCTGATCCGCTATTTCTCGACGGATACGTCCACCACCGTGCGCCCGGGCGACGGCGAGCTGGTGTACGTGAATTCCGACCCGCTCGTCCGCTACCGCCGCCTGCCGATCCGGCTGCAGAAAACCGGCTTCATCAACGAGTCGGGGCACGGCGTCGTGATGCGCATGCGTGTGAAGGGCCGCCGCGAAACGGTCGTGCTGCTCGGCGCACCGACGCGTGCCGGCGTCTCGAGCGATGCCATCAAGATCCATCGCTGGCTGTCCTGCTCGATCCAGTGAGCGCGCGGGCGGCCGGCGCATTCACCTACGGGAGCGCAGCCATGCAGGACGAATACCGCTTCAACGCATTTGGCCGTCTACTCGCCGTCGTGCGCAAGGACGACCGCTGGGCCGTGTTCGATCTCGGCACCGAAGGCAAGCGACGCGCGGCCAACCTGCACATACCGTCCGCGCTCGCCGCCGACGAACTTGCGCAATACCTCGGCGACCTGCTGCACGAGAACGCGACCCCGAGATACAACGAGGTCGTACCGGTCCCGCTCCGCGGCGCGTAACCGCACGCCGGCCGTACCTCGATCCGGCGGTCAATTCGACAGTTAAACTTGCAAGTTTAACTGTCGTGTTCTATGATCCGCCGCATGAACCCTCCACGCAAATCCGGCGTTTCCGCCGATATCGTCGCGGCCGACCTGACCCTCGCGGTCGGCCAACTGGTCCGCCGGCTCCGCTCCGCGATCGAATCCGACGGGCTCGGCATGTCCCAGACGAGCGCGCTCGCGCGACTCCAGCGGCACGGGCCGATGACGACCGCCGATCTCGCGCGCGCCGAAGCGATGAAGCCTCAATCGATGAAGGCGATTCTCGCGAGCCTCGAGGAAGACGGTCTCGTCGAGCGCGAACCGCATCCGACCGACGGCCGCCAGATCCTGTTCCGGCTGACCGCGGCCGGCCTCGACGCACGACTCAAGCGCAACGCCGCCAAGCACAAGTGGCTCGGCGCCGCGATCGAGCAGCTCGACCCCGCAGACATCGACACGCTCGCCGCCGCAATCCCGCTGATCCGCCGCATCGGCGAGCAGTGAACCCGGCCCGCGCGCCTCGCGGCATTCGCGCGCACGGCTTTCCTCGTCCCTTCCACGGAGCCCCCATCATGAGCGCAACCCGTCTCGACACGAACACGGCACTCGTCGTCATCGACCTGCAGAAAGGCATCGTCGCCCTCCCCACCGCGCACCCGGTCGAGCCGGTGGTCGCACACAGCCGCGCGCTGCTCGACGCATTCCGCAGCCGCGGCCTGCCGGTCGTGCTCGTCAACGTCGCCGGCGTTGCGCCGGGCCGCACGCAGCAGCAGGCGCGCGCCGGTGCGCTGCCCGCCGACTGGACCGAGCTCGTCCCCGAACTGAACCGTCAGCCCGGCGACCACGTCGTGACGAAAAAGACCTGGGGCGCGTTTACCGGCACCGGCCTCGACGCGCACCTGAAGGCGGCCGGTGTCACGCAGATCGTGCTGGCCGGCGTCGCGACGAGCATCGGCGTCGAGTCGACCGCACGGCAGGCGCACGAACTCGGCTACAACGTCACGCTCGCCATCGACGCGATGACCGACCTCAACGCGGACGCGCATGCGAACAGCGTCGAGCGCCTGTTCCCGCGCCTCGGCGAGACGGGCACGACGCAGGACATCGTCGCGCTGCTCGACCGGCGCGGCGCGTGAGCGGCGAACGCGCGCAGCCGGCGCCGCGCCGCGCGGCCGGCCGGCTCGATCCGTCGATCTGGAAGGTCGGCGCGGTAGCCACGCTCGGCTCGCTGCTGTCGCAGCTCGACGCGACGATCGTCAACGTGTCGCTGTCGAGCCTCGCGACCGACCTGCACGCGAGTCTCGCGACGATCCAGTGGGTGACGAGCGGCTACCTGCTCGCGCTGACGCTGGTGCTGCCGCTGAACGGCTGGCTCGTCGACCGGATCGGCGCAAAGGCGCTGTATCTGTGGTGCTTCTCGGCGTTCACGCTCACGTCGGCCCTGTGCGGGCTCGCATGGTCCGCGCCGTCGCTGATCGCCTTCCGCGTGCTGCAAGGGGTCAGCGGCGGGCTGCTCGCGCCGATGGCGCAGATGATGATCGCGCGTGTCGCCGGCCAGCAGATGGCGCGCGTGATCGGCTATGCGGCCGTGCCCGTGCTGCTCGCGCCGATCCTCGGCCCGGTCGTGGCCGGCGCGATCCTGCAACACGCGTCGTGGCGCTGGCTGTTTCTCGTGAACCTGCCCGTCGGTGTGCTGGCGCTCGCGCTGGCCGCGCGGTTCCTGCCCGCCGACCGCGACGACGCGCCACGGCGCACGCTCGACTGGGTCGGCCTCGCGCTGCTGTCGCCGGGGCTCGTGCTGTTCCTGTACGGCATCGAGCGGATCAACGAAGCGCCCGGCATCGCGGCGATCGTCGTGTCGGCGCTGTTGCTCGCCGCCTTCCTGCGGGTCGAGACGCGCAATGGCGACGATGCGCTGATCGACCTTGCGCTGTTTCGCGGCAAGGTGTTCGGCGCGGCCGCGTCGACGCAGTTCCTGTCGAACGGCGCGCTGTTCGCGGGCCAGATGCTGATTCCGGTGTTCCTGATCCAGGCGTGCGGGCGCACGCCCGGCGAAATGGGCTGGCTGCTCGCGCCGATGGGCCTCGGCATGCTCGTCACGTATCCGTCGATGGGCGCGCTGACGAGCCGGTTCGGCGTGCGCCGGCTGGCCTCGGCCGGCGCGTTGCTCGCACTCCTCGCGACGCTGCCGTTCGTGTTCCTCGCGCTGACCGGCTACGATCCTTACCTGCTCGTGCCGGCCCTGTTCCTGCGCGGCATGGGCCAGAGCGCGATCGGCGCGCCGTCGATCGCCGCCGCGTATGCGTCGGTCGAGCGCCGCAACCTGCCGATGGCGACGACCTCGCTCAATATCGTGCAGCGTCTCGGCGGCCCGACGTTCACCACCGTGTGCACGCTGTTCCTCGCATGGCGGCTGCAGGTCGAATCGGCGGCGGGCGGCGGCACGCCGGCGAACGCCTATGCGTGGGCGTTCGGCCTGCTTTGCGTGCTGCACGCGGCAAGCGTCGTCACGACGCTGCGCCTGCCGTTGTGGTCGCCCGGTACGGGCGGGCAGCCGGCCGGCACCGCGCGCGCCGGTTCGCGCTGACCTTCGGGCGGCCGCACGACACGTGCGGCCGCCCCGCTACGGCAGCCACATCGGCACGATCGAGATCACGAGCAGCACGCCGAGCGCCGCATTCAGGCAGTGCCACTGCCGCTCCGTGCGCAACACCCGCGCGAACAGCAGCCCGGCGAAACACCAGAGCGACAGCGAAGCCATCGCGGCCACGCCGAACGCCAGCCCGAGCAATATGCCGAGGCGGGCCGGGCCGGACGCGAGCGCGGCGAACGACGCGGCCGCGCCGAGCGTCATCGCCCAGCCTTTCGGGTTGTGCCAGAGCATCCAGACGCCACTGAGGAATCCCTGCGGCCGGTGCACCTCGGCATCGAGCCGCGGCTTGCCGCCGCGCCCGATGCGCACGGCCAGCCACACGAGGTACACCGAACCGACCGCCTTCATCACGAGTTGCAACGCGGGCAGCGCAAGCAGCACGCCGCCGAGCCCGGCCGCCGCCGCCGCGGCCATCGACGCCAGGCCGGCCGCGATGCCCGCCATCATCGGCAGCGAACGCCGGTAGCCGAAATGCGCGCCCGACGCAGTGGCGAGCGTCGTCGCGCCGCCCGGCGTCACGGTGGACACGATCACGAACAGCATCAGCGGCAGGTAGTCTCGGAACGGCACGGAAGCTCCCGGTTGGCGTCGTCGAAGCCCTGTTTTACGCGCGATCCCGCCATTACGACAGCGAAAGCTTTTTATGCCTGTCATTAGCGTTCATAATGCGTCGCATGGCACGTCATCTCGACCTCGCGCTGCTGCGCGCCTTCGTCACGGTCGCCGATCATCGCAGCATGACGGCGGCCAGCCGCGCGCTGCACCTGACGCAAGGCGCGATCAGCCAGCAGGTTGCGCGGCTCGAAACGCTGGCCGGCCCGCTGTTCGTCCGCGAGCACCGCAACCTGCTGCTCACGCCGGACGGCGAGCGGCTGCTCGGGCAGGCGCGCCGGCTGCTCGCCGTGCACGATGCGCTGCTGGCCGACATGACGGCCGGCGCGGTCGACGGCACCGTGCGCCTCGGCGCGCCGCAGGATCTCGTCGGCACCTGTCTCGCGCCGATCCTGAAGGGCTATGCGCAGGCGCATCCGCAGGTCGCGCTCACGCTCGTGTGCGAGGCGTCGCCGGAGCTGCACCGGGGGCTCGCGCAGGGCGAACTCGACGTCGCGCTGATCGAGGCGCCGGTCGGGCCGTCACGCGGCGAGTGCATCGCCGTCGACCGCCTGGTCTGGGTCGGCGCGAAAGGCGGCACCGCGTACCGGAACACGCCGCTGCCCGTATCGATGGTCGCGCCGACCTGCGCGTTCCGCCCGACGGTGCTCGACGCGCTGCGCGGCTGCGATCGCGCGTGGCGCACCGTGTTCGAGAACGGCAGCATCGACGCCACCACCGCGACCGTGCGCTCCGACCTCGCCGTCACCGCGTGGCTCGCGTCGACCGTGCCGGCCGACCTCGACATCCTGCCGGCCGGCAGCGGCCTGCCCGCGCTGCCGAACTTCGCGATCAACCTTCATCTTCCGCGCGGCCAGCACACACCGGCCGCGACGGAACTCGCCCGCCACCTGCGCAACGGCTTCGCGCGCTTGCGCGCGGCCGCATAGGGCCGACGCTACACGGTGCCCGGCTCCTGCGGCGCCGGCGTCGTGCCGGCGGCCTCGAGCGCCTGGTGCAGCGTCGGGAAGATGCACGACGCGCCGACGATCTCCGTGATCCGGTGACGATCCATGTCCGCGCGCAGGTAGCGGTTGACACGCCCGAACAGCACGCCGATCCCGCGCGCGTGCAGCATCCTGACGAGATCGGTCAGCGTGCGTGCGGCCGAATAATCGATGTCGGTGACGGCCCCCGCATCGATGACGAACCAGCGCGCCGGCACCGGCGCCGCATCGACGAGCTCGGTCACTTCGGCGGCGAACAGGTGATCGTTCGCGAAAAACAGGTCGGAGCCGAACCGGTAGACGATCAGCCCCGGCGCCGTCATCGCACCCCGCCGCGTGGGCACCGGCTGCCACCTTCCGTTCCCTTCGACCGGTTCGAGCACCATCGTGTGCGGCTGGTAGCTGTGGCGCACGTGCCGCATCAGCGACAGCGCGACGGCCAGCAGGATGCCGTGCTCGACGCCGACCGTCACGACGGCCACGGCCGTGACCAGCGCAAGCGTGAACTCGCCGGGGCTTTCCTTGCGGATCGCGGCGAGGCTGCGCACGTTGATCAACCCGAGCGCGATCGTGAACACGATGCCGGCCAGCACCGCATGCGGCAGATACTGCAGCGTCGTGCTGAAGAACAGCAGGACCACCGCCACCACGGCCGCAAACGCGAGATGCCCGATCTGGCTGCGCACGCCCGCGCCGTCGGCCATCGCCGTCTGCGTCGGGCTGCCGTTGACGACGAACGCGCCGCCCACCGCCGCCGCCGCGTTCGCGGCCGCGAGGCCGAGGATGTCGGCATTGGTATCGACGTCCTCGCGATACTGCTGCGCGAACACCCGCGCGGCGGCCGCGCTCTGCGCAATGATCATCACGAAACACGACGCGGCGACCGGCACGAGATCGAGGAACTGCTGCCACGTGACGGACGGCCAGCGCAACGGCGGCAGCCCGCCCGCGACCGGCCCGAGCACCGCGATGCCGTGCGCGGCGAATCCGAACGTGCCGCTCGCCGCGATGCTGCCCGCGACCGCGATCATCGGCATCGGCACGCGCGGCAGGAACCGCTTGCCGGCGAGAATCGCGACGACGACGAGCGCCGCGAGCGCGAACGTCGGCCGGTTCGTGTGGACGAGATGCGTGACGACGTAGTCGAGCTGCGCCAGGCTGCGCGACGCCGGGTACGGTACGGCCAGCCCGAGCATGTCGCCGAGCATCGCGATCGACACCTGCACGCCGACGCCGGCGAGAAAGCCGACCAGCACCGTGCGCGACAGGAAATCGGCGAGAAAACCGAGCTTGAAGATGCGCGCGAGCAGCAGCATCGCGGCGGTCAGCAGCGCGACCATGCCGGCCAGCGCCACGTATTCGGCGCTGCCGGCCGGCGCCATCGACGACAGCCGGCTCGCGAAGATCGTCGCGGTCGCGGAATCGGCGGCCACCACCAAATGCCGCGACGCGCCGAAGATCGCGAACGCGACGAGCGGCAGGAACACGGTGTAGAGGCCCGTGACGGCCGGCATGCCGGCGATGCGCGCGTAGCCGAGCACCTGCGGGATGTCCATCGACGCGAGCGAAATGCCCGCGAGAATGTCGCGGACGGCCCCGCCACGGCGGATCGGGAGGATGCCTTTCAGCAGCCGCACGCCTGACGGGCGGCTTTCGTTGGAATCTTGCATGCGTGAAGTGCGTGAATACGGGGTGACGTGGTTCGCGAAGTCGTTCGCGCATCGTGCCCCTGGCAGGCATCGCATGGCAAGTGCGCGAAAACGGCACGTGTCGCTCACCGTCGACGGAGGGCCCGCGCGCAAAGGCGGACGGCACGTCGACAACCCTGCGACGCCCGCATGATTGCATGGATCGCCGTGCACGCGCATTGAAGCGCGCAGGCCCGCCGCAGCGGCGTCGCGCCGATTCCGGATGAACCGGCGGCGCGTCCGGCAAGCAGCGCGCGCACCGGCTTGCGGTGACGCGCTTTCGTCGTCCGCCCTCACCCGATTGCAGAGGAGACCTGCGCAATGGTGAGCCGATCCGGGAGCCGCGCGCCGCGCATTCACGGCGACGTGCCTGGAACCCGATGGCACAATCACGGTCCCTTTCATGCGCCCTTCACCGGGCGCGCGCCGCGTCGCGGCGCCGGTTCAACGCACGAGAAGGCCCCTGTTTTCCCCTATGACCCTGAACGAATCCTGGTTTGAGCCGCTCGTCGGCATCCTCATCCTGCTCGCCGCCGCCGGCGCGATCACCGCCGTCGTCCATTTCCTGCTGTTTCGCGTGGTCGCGCGGCTCGCGCGGCTTTCCGCCACGCGCGTCGACGACGCGCTGTTCGAGTTCGGCGCATTCAAGTGGCTGAACCGCATCGTCCCGTTCGTCGTGATCAAGCTCGGGCTCGGCGCGGTGCCCGGCATTCCCGATACGGCCGTGCAGGTCGCCGACAAGGCGCTGTTCGCGCTGATCGTGTTCCTCGTGACGATGACCGTGAGCGCGACGCTTTCGGCGCTCGAACACGCGCATCGCACGTACCAGCGCGACCAGCCGCGCCTGTCGCTGAAAGGCGCGATGCAGCTCGTCAAGCTCGTGATGTTCATCACGGCCGCGCTCGTCGTGATCGGCGACGCAACCGGCAAGCAGATCGGCCTGCTGCTGTCCGGCATCGGTGCGATGTCGGCGGTGCTGATGCTGATCTTCAAGGACACGCTGCTCGGCCTCGTCGCGGGCGTGCAGCTGTCGTCGAACGACATGCTGCGGATCGGCGACTGGATCACGATGCCGTCGGCCGGCGCGGACGGCACGGTCATCGACATCACGCTGAACACCGTCAAGGTCGCGAACTTCGATCACACGATCATCACGGTGCCCACGTGGAAACTGATCACCGAGAGCTACCAGAACTGGCGCGGGATGACCGAGGCAGGCGGGCGCCGCATCAAGCGCGCGCTGTTCGTTGACGCGACGAGCGTGCGTTTTCTTTCGAACGACGAGATCGAACGGCTCGAACGCCTGACGCTGCTGAAGGACTATCTCGAGGACAAGGTCGACGCGATCGAGCAATGGAACGGCACGCTCGGCGCGGCCGGCGACTGCCCGGCGAACCGCCGCCAGCTGACGAATCTCGGCACGTTCCGCGCGTATGTCGCGAACTACCTGAAGGGCCATCCGCGCATCCGCCGCGACATGACCTGCATGGCGCGGCAACTGCCGCTCACGGCCGAAGGCATTCCGCTCGAACTGTACTGCTTCACCGACACGACGACCTGGGTCGACTATGAAGCCATCCAGTCCGACCTGTTCGATCACCTGATCGCGGTGCTGCCGGAATTCGGGCTGCGCGTGTACCAGCACCCGTCGGGTTTCGACATGCGGCAGATGGCCGGCGTCGTGCAAGCCGGGCAAGCCGGGCTGCAGGCGCCGCACGCGGGATGACGCGCGACACGGCGGCCGGTCATCGGCCGCCGTGTCGCCGGGCATGGCGGCACTCACCGCGCCGCGCACTCCGACGCGAGCCGCCCGAGCACCTTCAGCGCATCCTCGATCTGCCGCGACCACGGATAGCTGTAGTTGAGCCGGATGAAATGCCGGTAATCGGTGCCGGCCGAGAACATGTGCCCGGGCCCGACCGTGATCCGCTCCGCGAGCGCCAACGCATACAGCTTCATCGCGTCGACCTGCTTCGGAAGCTCGACCCACAGCACATACCCGCCCTGCGGCTGCGACAGCCGCGTGCCCCCCGGAAAGAAGCGCCGCACCATCGCGCTCATCAGGCTCGCCTGCTGCGCATACAGCTTGCGCATGCGCCGCAGGTGAAAGTCGTAGCCGTCGTGTTTCAGGTACTCGGCGATCGCGAGCTGCTCGATCGCGGGCGTCGCGAGCGTGTTCAGGAATTTCAGCTTCTCGACCTGGTCGCGGTAGCGGCCCGGCATCGCCCAGCCGATCCGGTAGCGCGGCGACAGGCTCTTCGTGAACGACGCGCAATGCAGCACGAGCCCGTCGCGGTCGAACGACTTCAGTGCGCTCGGTGTCGTGTCGCCGAAGTGCAGCTCGTGATAGACGTCGCTCTCGATCGCCGGCACGTCGTGCTTCGCCAGCAGCTCGACGAGCGCGCGCTTGCGCGCGTCGGGCATCTGGAAGCCGAGCGGATTCTGGAAATTCGGCATCACCATGCACGCGGCGATGCGCTCGCGTTCGAGGATTCGCTCGAGCGCGTCGAGATCGATACCGTCACCCGGGTGCGTCGCGACTTCCAGCGCACGCATGCCCATCCGCTCGATCGCGTGCAGCATCGCGTAGAACGTCGGCGACTCCACCGCGATCGTGTCGCCCGGCCGCGCGACGGCCTGCAGGCACAGGTTGATCGCCTCGGTCGCGCCGATCGTCACCACGATCTCGCCGGGTTCGACCGCGATCCCGCGCTCCGCGTAACGCCGCGCGATCTGGCGGATCAGCTCCTGGTTGCCGGGCGGCAGATCGTCGATCACGCCCCAGCGGGTGCGGCGGCGGCCGATCGTCTGCGCATAACGCGCGAGACGCTGCACCGGAAACTGCGACGCATCGGGATACGGCGAACCGAGCGGCACCGCGTCGTCGCGCGCGATCGAACGCAGCGTCGACAGCACGAGCCGGCTCACGTCCACGGCCGACGGTTCCGCGGCCGGCGCCGACATGTGCAGTTCGGCCTCGGCGGGCGCCGACGCGCGCGCACGGACGAAGTAGCCCGATTGCGGCCGGCTCTCGATCAGGCCGCGGCTTTCCAGCACGAGGTACGCGCGCAGCACGGTCGTGACGCTGAGCTGCTGCTGCCGGCTCGCCTGCCGCACCGACGGAATCCGCTCGCCGGGCCGGTATACGCCACGCTCGATCTGCGCCTGGAGATCGTCGGCCAGTTGTTCGTAACGCTTCACGCGCCTCCCTTTCAACTTCCCTTCAACAACACAGTTGCGATCCGCACTGCCTGAATGGCCGAAACTGTACTCTTTTTTGAAGCGAACAGGTGTACACACAGCCGGACGGGGCCCGCGCGTACTCTGCAGCCATCGCCCCCGACACCCGTTGCATCATGAAAAAGAAATCCGCTACCGCGCGCATCGAACCGTACACCCACCCGGCCGCCGGCTGGGGGGCGCTGAAGGCCGTCACGATCAACCTGATCAAGGAAAAGGTCACCGGCGGCAACTACCGCACGCTGCTGCGCCAGAACCAGCCGGACGGCTTCGACTGCCCGGGCTGCGCATGGCCCGACCGCCAGCACGCGTCGACGTTCGAATTCTGCGAAAACGGCGTGAAGGCCGTGGCCGCCGAAGCGACCAGCAAGCGCGTGACGCCCGATTTCTTCGCCGCGCACACGGTCACCGAGCTGCTCGAACAGACGGACTTCGAACTCGAGCAGCACGGCCGGCTCACCGACCCGATGGTGTACGACGCGCAGACCGACCGCTACGTGCCGATCGCGTGGGACGACGCATTCGAACTGATCGCGCGCCACCTGCGCGCGCTGCCCGATCCGAACCAGGCCGCGTTCTACACGTCCGGGCGCGCGAGCAACGAAGCGGCGTTCCTGTACCAGCTGCTCGTGCGGCTGTACGGCACGAACAACTTTCCCGACTGCTCGAACATGTGCCACGAGGCGACGAGCCGCGGGCTGCCGCCGTCGGTCGGCGTCGGCAAGGGCACCGTCACGCTCGACGATTTCGAGCACGCCGACACGCTGCTGATCTTCGGCCAGAACCCGGCCACCAACCACCCGCGGATGATGGGCGAGCTGCGCGAATGCGCGAAGCGCGGTGCGACGATCGTGTCGATCAACCCGCTGAAGGAGCGCGGCCTCGAACGTTTCGCCGATCCGCAGAGCCCGATCGAGATGCTGACGATGTCGGGCACGAAGATCGCTTCGACGTTCATCCAGCCGACGATCGGCGGCGATTTCGCGCTGATCAAGGGGATGGCGAAGCGCGTGCTCGAACTCGACGACGCCGCGCGCGCCGCCGGTGCGCCGCGCGTGCTCGACACCGCGTTCATCGGCGAGCACACGGCCGGCTTCGACGCGTTCGCCGACGATCTCCGCAACGAAAGCTGGTCCGCGCTGACCGCCGAAAGCGGCGTGCCGTACGAACAGATCGACAGCCTCGCGCAGCTCTACGCACGCAGCGAACGCGTGATCGCGACGTGGGGGATGGGCATCACGCAGCACAAGCATTCGGTCGCGACCGTGCAGATGCTGACGAACCTGATGCTGATGCGCGGCAACATCGGCCGCCCCGGCGCCGGCCTGTGCCCGGTGCGCGGCCACTCGAACGTGCAGGGCAACCGCACGGTCGGGATCGAGGAAAAGCCGTCGCAAGCGTTCCTCGACCGGCTCGGCCACGTGTTCGATTTCGAACCGCCGCGCCACCACGGCTACGACGTCGTCGAGACGATCGAAGGCATGCTCGAAGGCCATGTGAAGGTGCTGATCGGCCTCGGCGGCAACTTCGCGATGGCGACGCCCGACACCCCGCGCACGTGGGCAGGCATGCGCCGCTGCGATCTTTCCGTGCACATCACGACGAAGCTGAACCGCAGCCACCTGATCCACGGCCGCGACGCGCTGATCCTGCCGACGCTCGGCCGCACCGAGATCGACCTGCAGGACAACGTCGCGCAAGGCGTGACGGTCGAGGATTCGATGAGCATGGTCCACGTGTCGTACGGGATGAACAAGCCGGCCTCGCCGAACCTGATGTCGGAGCCCGCGATCGTCGCGCACATCGGCCATGCGCTGTTCGGCAGCGGCAAGGTCGACTGGCTCGCCTACAAGGACGATTACGCGAAGATTCGCGACGCGATCGAGGCCACCCTCGACGGCTTCTACGACTACAACACGCGCATCGCGCGGCCGGGCGGCTTCCACCTGCGCGTCGCGTCGCGCGACCGCGAATGGCTCACGCCGACCGGCAAGGCGAACTTCTTCGCGCACCCGCTGCCCGCCGACACGCCGATCCAGCGCGCCCGCGCGCTGCACGGCGAGCGCCTGATGACGCTGATGACGACGCGCTCGCACGACCAGTACAACACGACCGTCTACGGGCTCGACGACCGCTATCGCGGCGTGTTCGGCCAGCGCCGCGTGGTGTTCGCCAACCGCGACGATCTCGCGATGCTCGGCCTGAAGGCCGGCGAATGGGTCGACATGGAAACCGTGTGGCACGACGGCATCGAGCGGCGCGCGGACGGTTTCCTGCTCGTCGAATACGACATCCCGCGCGGCTGCATCGGCGCGTACTATCCAGAAACCAACCCGCTGGTGCCGCTCGACAGCGTCGGCGACGTGTGCAACACGCCGACGTCGAAGTCGGTACCCGTGCTGCTGCATCGCGCGGCCGCGCCGGCATCGATCGCCGCCTGACGGAGCACGCCGATGATCGTTCGTCCGCGCGAGCACTGGCTGCGGATGCTGCTCGTCTGGAACGGGTCGGTGCTGCCGACCATCCTGCCGCAACTCGTGCTGACGCTCGCGATCAGCGTCGTCGCGGTGTGGGGCGGCGGCCGCGTGCTCGGCGAGAAGGTGCCGCTGAACCCGACGCCGTTCACGCTGATCGGCCTCACGCTCGCGATCTTCGCCGGGTTTCGCAACAATGCGAGCTACGAACGCTACCGCGAGGGCCGTCAGCTGTGGGGCGGCGTGCTGACCGCCACGCGCACGCTGGTGTCGCAGGCGCTCTGCTACGGCGCGATCGACGACGACGACGCGTCACGGCAGGCGTTCGTGCGCAAGGTCGTCGCGTTCGTCTATGCGCTGAAGCATCAACTGCGCGGCACCGATCCGTCGGCCGACCTGCGCACGCTGCTCGACGGCGCCGCCTGTACGCGCATCGCCGCCGCCCGGTATGCGCCGGTCGCGATCGTTCACGAACTGCGCGAAGCATTCGCCGCGCGCGCCGACGCCGGGCATCTCGCCGATACGCGACTGTGGATGCTCGACGCACGCCTCGACGATCTCGTCGCGATGGTGAGCGGCTGCGAGCGCATCGCGTCGACGCCGATCCCGTTCTCGTACGACGTGCTGCTGCACCGGACCATCTATGCGTACTGCGTGCTGCTGCCGTTCGGCCTCGTCGATTCGATCGGCGCGGCAACGCCGTTCGTCACCGTGTTCGTCGCCTATACGCTGATCGCGCTCGATGCGATCGCGCATGCGATCGCCGAACCGTTCGGCGACGGACCGAACCATCTCGCGCTCGATGCAATGACGCGGACGATCGAGCGCACGCTGCTCGAACTGAACCGCGAGCCGCTACCGGCGGAAGTGACGCCCGGCAAGGCCTATCGCCTCAGTTGACGCGCGGGCCGCCGCTCGCGCCCCCCTCCGCCCTCCGCCCTCCGCCCCTCCGCCCCTCCGCCTCTCAGTCCCTCAGCCCCTCCGCCCTCAATCCCGGCGGCCGCGCAGGAAGCGGGCATGCGCGGCCGCCGTCTCCGCGATCGTCCGCAGCAGCACGACACCGCGCAGCAGCGCGCGCCCGTCGTCGCTGTCGACCTCGGTCACGCGCCGCAGCAGCACGCGGGCCGCCGCGCCGCAAGCCCGCTCGAGCCCGGCATAATCCGCGAGCCCGACCCGCCCCCGCACCAACGCGTCCGCACGGCGTGCCGCCGGCTCACCCGCCGCCAGTTCGGCCAGCGCCAACAGGCTGTCGCCGATCGTCCAGGCCGCAAGCAAATCGCGCAGGTCGCGCTCGATGAGGGTGGCCGGCAGACGCCCCGCGAAGCCGAGCTCGCGCCCGAGACGGTCGGCCGTGCGGCTCAGCCACGCGCTCGCCGGCCATGCCCGCGGATTGCGTGCGATGCGGGCGAGGTCGCCGCGCACCGCGCTATGCAGGCGCCGCCGGCTCGCGCCGGGATCACCGGGGAACACGAGCGCGAACACCATCGCGCCGAACGCGATGCCGAGCAGCGTGGCGAGCGCCGAATTGAGAAAGGCGGCGTCGCCGATGCGCGCCGTATTGTCCGGCGACGTGAAATTCCAGAAGAAGATCGAGAAGCCGCTGCCGATGCCGGCCGCACGCGGATGGCGCATCGCGATGCCCGCGCCGATCGTGAACACGCCGAGGATGTACGCGAGCATCTCGAAGCCCGACACCGCCGGCAGCAGCACGAAGTTGCAAAGAGCACCCGCGACCGCCGCGCAAGCGGCTCCTTTCAGGAAGCCGACGGTGGCGCCCACCGAGTTCGGGCGCGTCGAGAACAGCGCGCAGACCACTCCCGTGATCGCAACGAACCCGGCGCCCGATGGCCACGCCGTCACGATCCAGAACACCGCTGCGATCAGCACCGCGATGAACGCGCGCATCCCGTTGTGCCACGCGAGCACCGGATCGTGGTGGAACGCATAGCGCACCCGCGACGCCGGCGGATTCGGCAGGTCCAGCAGCGCCTTGCCCGCAAAGGCGGCGTCGAACCCGGCAAGCAGCGCCGCCAGCCGGTCGAGCGTGAGCAGGCGCGACGTGTCCGAGCCGGACGGCTCCGCGGCCTCGGCGCGCACCGCGTCGTCCACGCGCGCCCGCAATGCGGTGAGCGCGGCGCCTGCTTCGCCCGACGCCGCCACGCCGTCGAGCACCTGCGCGGCCTCGGCGACCAGCGGGTCCGGCGTGCCGCCGCTGCGCGCCGCGTGATCGTGCAGCGCCTGCCCCGCGGCCTGCGCGGACAGCACGCCCAGCACCGCCGTGCGCAGATGGCCGATCGCGTTGCGCACCGGCGGCGCGCCGGTGGCCGCATATTCGGCCGCCGTGTCGAGTTCGAGCGCATCCGCGAACAGCCGGTGCACGGCCGCGACGTTCGGCTCGCGGCGCAGCGCACCCGCGCCGACCGCCGCCGCGCGGTCGAGATAGCGCTTGAGACGCGTACGGACATCGTCCAGCGGCGTGCCTGGTGCGAAGACCGTATCGAACAGCGCGCCGCACAGGATGCCGACCACCACGTAGAGGAACCGCGCGACCGCGATGTCGAACGCGTGCAGCGGCGCGGATACCGCATCCATCGCGACGATCGCGGCCGTGTAGCCGGCGAGCACCGCCGCATAGGCGCGGAAATTCCGCTGGAACGTCGCGACGCCCGCGCACAAGCCGATCCAGGCAGCGAGCGCCGGCAGGAACAGCTCGGGGGTCTGCGCGAATGCACCGGTCAGCACGAGCGCGACAGCCGCGCCGATCGCGGTGCCGAGAATCCGGTACTGACTCTTCGACAAGCCCATCCCGCGGCTGCCCTGCGCGACGATCCACACCGTCGATGCGGCCCATTTCGGATCGTCGAGATTCATCCGGAAGGCAATGTAGAGCGCGAGCAGCGACGCGGCCGTGTTGCGCAACGCGAAGGCGATCGCACCGGGCGGCAGCGTGGGCCGTGCGTCGCGCAGCACGGTGCGGAAGGCCGCAAGCGGCGGCAGATCGGGCAGGGCGAATTTCATGCGGCGAGCATACGGGCGCGCGCCGCCGCCACTAAGACGCGTGGACGGGATGCGTTATTGCACCGGGCAGGATAATCGCCGCCGCACGGAACGATCCGGCCGGCGAAGGTAAGATGCGCGCGTGTCGAACACGCAAGCACCCCGTATGAATTTCGAAAGCATCCGCATATTCCTGCGCGTGGTCGAGCACGGCAACTTCACCGCCGCCGCCACGCAACTCGACATGCCGCTCAGCCGCGTGAGCCGCAAGGTCAAGCAGCTCGAGGACGATCTCGGCGTCCAGCTGCTGTACCGGACCACGCGCCGCGTGTCCGTCACCGAGGCCGGACGCGACTACTACGAGCGCTGCCTGCGCGCCGAGGACATCCTGCTCGACGCGGACCGCCAGGCCCGCGCGCTGCGCATGGCGCCGGAGGGCACGCTGCGCGTGCTGGTGCCCTACTCGATCGGCCTGTTCGAACTGGAGCCGGCGCTCGCCGAGTTTCGCCGGCGCTACCCGCTCGTCCAGCTCGTGCTGATCTACGACAACAACCCGCTCGATCTCGTCGAGCACGGCTTCGACGTCGCGCTGCGCGCGGGCGTGCTGACCGACTCCAGCTACATCGCACGCTCGCTCGGCTGGTCGCAGGCGAAGCTCGCCGCAAGCCCCGCCTATCTCGACCGCGTCGGCCGGCCCGCCACGCCGCAGGACCTCGCGCGGCACGACCTGCTGCTCGTCGGCCGCGACGCGCCCGGCCAGACGCTGCGGCTCACCAATGCGGCCGGCGAAGTCGCCGACGTGCCGGTGCGGCCGGTGCTGATCACCAACGAATCGGTGACGGTGCTGCGCCAGGCCGCGAGCGGCGGCGGCATCGCGCTGGCCTCGACGCACTACACGGCCCGCCGGCTCGAACGGAACGAACTCGAAATCGTGCTGCCCGACTGGCACCGGGCCGACGACGTCGAACTGCACGTGCTGTACCCGCGGCGCGCGACGCTCGACAGCAAGGTGCGCGCGTTCGTCGAGTTCCTCGCGGAACTGTTCACCGCATGGCGAACCGCACCGTAACCGGCTCGGTTCGGCCCGGTTCGCACACCGATTATTGCGCGGCGCGAAATCGATTAATGAGCCGGCCCGTGTTGATGGCGGCTCGTCACATCGTTAGCCTGTCGCGATGCACAACGACTCCACCGGCGACGCCAGCCGCCTGACCGCTGCCCGCAGACGCGTCACGCGCGTCCCGCCTTCCTGACCGGCAGCATCCCGCCTCCCGAAGCCCGCCACGGCTTCGTGCATCCGATCGAGCCGCACATCGCACGCGTCGGCCCCGGGGCTACCGGGCCGCGCCGCGCGCCGTGCGCCCTTCCGTTCAGCAGCCGCGCCGCGCCTGCGTCGCCTTCGCGCGCGTGCGTGCGCGGTGGCGCGCGCCCGCCGCGACGGGCCGCAGCCGTCAAGCACCTTACGCCCCTTACGCTTCTTACGCAGGAAACCCATGTCCACTCCGTCATCTCCAGCCCCGCTGTCGGGCGGCAAGCTCGCGATCGGCACGATCGCGGTATCGCTCGCGATGTTCATGAACGTGCTCGACTCGTCGATCGCGAACGTCGCCATTCCGACCATCTCGGGCGACCTCGGCGTGTCGGTCGACGAAGGCACGTGGGTCATCACGATCTTTGCGGCCGCGAACGCGGTGTCGATTCCGTTGACGGGCTGGCTCACGCAGCGCTTCGGCCAGGTACGCCTGTTCGTCACGTCGATCCTGCTGTTCGTGTTCGCGTCGTGGCTGTGCGGGATCGCGCCGAACCTGCCGACACTGCTCGCCGCGCGGATCCTGCAGGGCGCGGTCGCCGGGCCGCTCGCGCCGCTGTCGCAGGCGCTGCTGCTCGGCGCGTGGCCACGGCAGAAATCGTCGAGCGCGCTGGCGCTGTGGTCGATGACGGCGCTCGTCGGCCCGATCGCGGGGCCGTCGCTCGGCGGCTGGATCACGTATGACTACAACTGGTCGTGGATCTTCTACATCAACATCCCGGTGGGTTTCTTCGCGGCCGCCGTCACGTGGATCGTGTTCCGGGATCGCGAATCGGCCACGCGCCGCCTGCCGATCGATACGGTCGGCCTGCTGCTGCTCGTGCTGTGGGTCGCGTCGCTGCAGATCATGCTCGACAAGGGCAAGGATCTCGACTGGTTCAACTCGCCCGTCGTCGTCGCGCTCGGCATCGTCGCGCTGATCGGCTTCGCGTTCTTCCTCGTGTGGGAGCTGCACGAGGCCAACCCGATCGTCGACCTGCGGCTTTTCACGCAGCGCAATTTCGCGGGCGGCACGATCGCGATCTCGGTCGCGTACGGGATGTTCTTCGGCACGCTCGTGCTGCTGCCGCAGTGGATGCAGGGCTATCTCGGCTACCGCGCGGTCGATTCGGGGCTCGCCACCGCGCCGCTCGGGGTGTTCGCGATCCTGCTCACGCCGGTCATGGGGCGCCTGCTGCCGCGCACCGATCCGCGCTACATCGCGACGCTCGCGTTCGTCGGCTTCGCGGTCGTGTTCATGATGCGCACGACCTTCTACACCGACGTGTCGCGCTGGGACCTCGTGCTGCCGACGCTGCTGCAAGGCATCCCGATGGCGATGTTCTTCGTGCCGCTGACGTCGATCATCCTGTCCGGGCTGCCGCCGGAAAAGATCCCGGCCGCCGCCGGCCTGTCGAACTTCGGCCGCACGTTCTGCGGCGCGGTCGGCACGTCGCTGATCAGCAACGCCTGGAACGACCGCACGATCCTGCATCACGCACGGCTCACCGAACAGGCGAGCATCGACAACCCGACCTTCGCGCAACACGTCGACACGACGCGCTCGCTGCTGCACCTGAGCCCCGATTCGGCGCTCGCGCTCTTCAACACGTCGGTCGATTCGCAAGCCGCCGTGATGGGGCTGAACGACATCTTCTATGTATCGGCGATCATCTTCATCGCGATCATTCCGCTGATCTGGATCACGAAACCGTCGCGCTCGGGCGGCGGCGATGCCGACGCGGCGGCGGCCGGCGCGCATTGATCCGCATGCGCGGCGGCCGAGCCCCGCGCCGCCACGCGCCGACGTAATAAAGACTTGCAATCGATACAGGCGGAAACGTCAACAGCCGGTGCCCGCGCCGCGTTTTCTGGACAAGCGCCCACGATCCGAGCGCGCAACGACAGGAGAAAACACCATGCGAGCCTTGACGCGCCATCTCGCGATTGCCGCCACCCTGATGTCTGTACTGACCGGCACCGCGTTCGCCGACACGCCGTGGCAACAGGCGCATCCGCGCCGCGAAGAGGTCAACCAGCGCCTCGCAAACCAGAATCGCCGGATCCATCACGAAGTGAAGGAAGGCGAGATGTCGCACGCACAGGCCGCGCGCCTGCACCGTGACGACCGCAAGATCCGCCGGGAAGAGCGGGACATGGCTGCGCAGGATCGCAGCCACATCACGAAGAGCGAACAGCACGTGCTGAACCAGCAGGAAAATGCGGTCAGCCACCAGATCGGCCAATAAGATCGACAACACCGGCAGGTGCCCATTCGCCACCACCTGAAACGCCCGCTGCCGCCGTGCGGCAGCGGGTGCTTGTTGTGTATCGAATCGTTTCAACGCGCCAACGGCTTCAAATGCTGCGGGTATACTCCGTCGTCAGCCGCCTGCCGCATCGTCGTCCGTCAAACATGGCCCGATTCCGGGCGGTTTCGTCGCGAAGCTTCGCGTTTCGCCTACCCCGCGCCCCAGCCTCGATACGAGACCCACGACGACCCACCATGAAACGATTCCTGCTGCTCCTTCCCGCCGCCCTGCTCGCCGCCTGCGGTTCCGCGCCGTCGTCCGACTCGGCCGCCTCGTCCGGCGCGGCGCCGATGATGTACGTATCGTCGCAACGTCCGGCCTACGCGATCGCCAACTGCCTCGACAGCCGCCTGCCGGGCACCGAGCAATCGCAGCACAACGGCGTGACCGATATCGCCGTCGGCTCGAACTCGTACTTCGTCACGCTGACGCCGTCGGGCAGCGGTTCGGTCGTCAAGGTCGTGCGCGGCTCGGGCAGCGAGCCGCCCGAGGAAACGATGCGCTTCGCGCTCGCACGCTGCCTGATCTGATCCGAACCCCGCCGATGCCGGGCGCCCGCCCGGCTCGCTCCTGTGCGCCGGCCCGCCGGCGCGCTCGCCGAATATTTTCATCCGGGTGGCCGTCGATGAGAGAATCGCACCCACGATTCCCTTTCAACGGAGCCCGCATGAAGCACCTGCTGTCCCGGCTGTTCGTCAGCGCCGCGCTCGTCGCGCTTGTTCCGGCGCTGCCGGCGCAGGCTGCCACGCCGCCCGGCATCTTCGTCGTCGCCACGCAGCTCGGCGAATTCACGACCCTCGACCCGAGCGGGATTTACGAACTGGTGCCGTCGGAGTACGTCGCGAATACCTACGAACGGCTCGTGCGCGTCGACCTGAAGGACCCGACGCGCTTCGACGGGCAGATCGCGCAATCGTGGACGGTCGGCGCCGACGGCGTGACCTACACGTTCAAGCTGCGCCCCGGCCTCACGTTCCATTCCGGCAACCCGGTCACCGCCGACGACGTCGCGTGGTCGCTGCAGCGCACCATCCTGCTCGACAAGGGCCCGGCCGGCGTGCTCGCCGACCTCGGCCTCACGAAAGCGAACGTGGCGCAGAAGGTGCGCGTGGTCGACCCGCAGACCGTCGTGCTCGAAACCGACCGCAAGTACGCTCCGAGCTTCGTGCTCAACGTGCTGAGCGCATGCCCGGCATCGGTCTTCGACAAGAAGCTGCTGCTGTCGCACCAGCAGGGCAACGATTTCGGCAGCGGCTGGCTCCGGACCAACGACGCGGGCTCGGGCCCGTACCAGCTCGTCAAGTGGACGCCCAACGAGACCATCGTGCTGCAGCGTTTCGAGAAATACCGCACGCCGTACCCGATGAAGCGCGTCGTGCTGCGCCACGTGCCCGAAGCGTCCGCGCAACGGTTGCTGCTGGAGAACGGCGACGCCGACGCCGCGCGCAACCTGAGCCCCGACAGCCTCGCCGCGCTGACGAAGGCCGGCAAGATCAAGGTCGCGTCGTGGCCGGTGTCCGCGCTGCTGTACCTGAGCCTGAACACGAAGAACCCGAACCTCGCGAGACCCGAGGTGCAGCAGGCGATGAAATGGCTGGTCGACTATGACGGCATCCAGCGCAACATCGTCAGCACGACGTACAAGGTGCATGAAACCTTCCTGCCCGAAGGCTTCCTCGGCGCGTCGAACGCGCGACCGTACAGGCAGGACGTCGCGAAGGCGAAGGCGCTGCTCGCCAAGGCCGGCCTGCCGAACGGCTTCGACGTGACGATGGACATGCCGAACGACTACCCGTACCTCGAGATCGCGCAGGCGCTGCAGGCGAACTTCGCGCTGGGCGGCATCCGCGTGAAGCTGATTCCGGGCGATGCGAAGCAGGCGATCGGCAAGTATCGCGCGCGCCAGCACGACATCTTCGTCGGCGAATGGTCGCCCGACTACATGGACCCGAACAGCAACGCGCGCGGCTTCGCGTGGAATCCGGACAACTCCGACCAGTCGCCGACGAAGATGCTCGCGTGGCGCAACAGCTGGGACATTCCGCAACTGACGAAGGACACCGAGGCCGCGCTCGTCGAGCCGTCGCCCGCGAAACGCGCGCAGCGTTACGAAGCGCTGCAGAAGGCCGTGCTCGCGAACTCGCCGTTCATCATCATGTTCGAGAAGGTCGTGCAGGTCGCGACGCGCCCCGGCGTGACCGGGCCGGAAATCGGGCCGATCAACGACCTCGTGTCATACCGCACGCTCGCGAAATAATGGCACCCGCCCGCGCACCCGGCCCTGCCGGCGCGCGGGTAATCGCCGCGGGCCGCCGGGGCGGTGCTATGCCGTGCGGCGCGGGCGATCTACAATGCGCGACGCCACGGACGCCGGCCGCGACCGGCGACGATCGGGACCATCGAATCCGCTAATCCGCTTCGCCAAGGAAAACAGGATGCGCACGCTACAACAACTGCGAATGGAGTTCCTTCAGTACAAGATCGAGCCGATCGGCTGGCTCGGCGACAGCCCTTCCCGCTTCGACTTCTATACGCAAACGGCCGCCGGATGCGACACCATCCTGGAACTCGGCGTGTTCACCGGGCTGACCACGACGGCCTTCCTGCTCGCGCAGCCGAAGCGCCTCGTGTCGGTCGACATCTCCGACGAGTATTTCCAGATCCGGCCCGAACTGGAGCAGGCGGCGAAAGACCTGTCGATCGACTTCGAATTCCGGATCGCCGACGATCTCGCGATGGAGCCGCTCGCCGCCGACCTGCTGTTCATCGACACCACGCATACGTACGAGCAGACGCTCGCCGAACTGAACCGTTTCGGCCCGCTGGCGCGCAAGAAGATCGTGCTGCACGACATGACCGTGGCCGGCGTGTACCAGGCGGTGTTCCAGTGGCTGTGGGACAACAAGCAGTTTCATATTACGTATCACGACAGCCGCGGTTGCGGCGCGGTCGTCTGCGAGCGCCACGTCGGCTACTGAGCCGGGCGCGCGCAACGGGGGGGCGAACATGCAATCGAGCGAACACGCGGTCTGCGTGGCGATCAACGACAACAACCGCGCGTGGTACGAGATGCTCGTGCCGTTCCTGCTGTCGCTGCGGCACACCGGCTACGACGGGCGAATCGCGGTGATCGGCTACGGGCTGTCCGAACGCAAGCGGCAAATCCTCGCAAGCCAGTCGGTCGACGTGATCGACGCGTCGAGCGCGTATGCGCTGCCGGTCGGCCGCTTCATCGAGGCCGCCGAATATTGCGCACGCAACCCGCAGATCCGCAAGCTCGCGCTGTACGACGCCGACATCTGGTTCTGCGCGCCGCCGTTCGACCTGTTCTCGCAGATCGGCGACGACCGGCTCCACGCGTGCCCCGACCCGCTGTTCTGCACGTTCGTCGTCACGCCGCTGATCGGCGAGCGGCGCGACCATCACTGGCGCCTCGTCGTCGACGAAGTCTCCGCGCGCCACGGCAGCGCGTTGCAGGCCGGGCTCGTTGCCGGGACCGCCGATGCTTGGGCACGCTACGCCGGCCACCTGCGCGACTGCACCGCCCGCATCGGCACAGATTTCCAGGAATGCTTCGGGATCGATACGACGTTCCTGCACCTGTGGAGCGCCCAGGGCGAAACGGCGCTGCTCGATCCGGTCCAGAACTTCGTCAGCAAGTACGGCATTCACGAAGCGTTCGATGCAGGCACCGGCACGACGACGCTCCGGTATCACGGCGAGCCGATCCGCGCGCTGCACATGACCGGCGACATCCGCTTCCTCGACCGCTGGCGCTACTACGCGAACTACGTCGACGCCGCGCTGCGCGACGGCGTGCCGTTTGCGCTGTCGGACGGCACGCCGGCGCAGTCCGACGCGGTCGCCGCGCGCATCGCGGCAACCGACTACGTGCGCTCGGCCGGGCTGACCGTTGCGGCCGCAACGATCGAGGCAAGCGCGGGCGCCTACCTGCAGGCGATCGACGAACCCGGCGGCACGATGCTGATCGGCAGCGGGAACCACGAGGTCGTGTTCACCGCGACACGCGACATCGCGCGGCTGAACGTCTACGTCACGCACCCGTCCGGGTCGCCGTCGCCGCTGCTGTGCGAAGTGCTGGTCGACGGGCAGCCGCAGCGGAAAGGCACCGAGCTGACGGCGCATTTCACGTACCGGATCGCGCCCGGCACCGTCATCACGCTGCGCTCGACGAGCCTCGGCGGCCAGCAGTGCAATGCGATCTGGCGGCTGCGCGAGGCGCCGGACATGCAGCAGTAGGCAGCGGGCGGCGGCCCGCCGCCGGTCAATTGAATGCCTCCCACACCAGGTACGCATTCAACCCGACGATCACGACCGTCGCCGCGCCGGCGACGATCCGCAGCGGCATCCGCATCGCGTAAGCGCCCATCACGTCCGCGCGCGCCGACAGCATCAGCAGCGCGATCATCGGCATCGGCAGCACGAAACTCAGCACCACCTGGCTCGCGACCATCGCGCGCGTGACGTCGCAGCCGAGCGCGACCACCGCGAACGCGGGCACGACCGTCACCGCGCGCCGCACCCAGACCGGCATGCGGCGGTGGATGAAGCCCTGCATCACGACCTGCCCGGCCATCGTGCCGACCACCGAACTCGACACGCCCGAGGTCAGCAGCGCGACGAGAAACAGCGCGCCGGCCGCCGGCCCGAGCACCGGGATCAGCGTGTGATACGCGTCGCCGATGTCGGTCATGCCCGGCGCGCTCGCGTGAAACGCCGACGACGCCATCATCACCATCGCGAGATTCACGAACCCGGCCAGCCCGAGCGCGACGACCACCTCGCGATTCGAAAAGCGCACGAGCCGCCGCCGCTCCGTATCGTCGCGCGGCGCGGTGCGATCCTGCGTGAGCCCCGAATGCAGATACAGCGTGTGCGGCATGATCGTCGCGCCGATGATCCCGACCGCGATCGTCAGCGCCGCGCGATCCGGAATCTGCGGGACGACCAGGTGGAACGCGGCCGCATGCCAGTCCTGCGGCGCGATCAGCAGTTCGCCGAGATAGCACGCGCCGATCACGCCGACCAGCGCCGCGATCGCGGCTTCCAGCGGCCGGAAGCCGCGCTTTTCGAGCGCGAGGATCGCGCAGGTCGCGAGCGCCGTCGCGATCATCCCCGCGAACAGCGACAGGTGGCACAACAGCCCGAATGCGAGTGCGCCGCCGAGGAATTCGGCGAGATCGGTCGCCATCGCGGCGATCTCGGACGCGACCCACATGCCCCATACGACCGGCGCGGGAAACCGGTCGCGGCACAGCTCCGCGAGATTGCGGCCCGTCACGATACCGAGCTTCGCCGACATCGCCTGGAACAGCATCGCGATCGCGTTCGCGGCCAGCACGACCCACAGCAGCCGGTAGCCGAACGCGGCGCCGGCCTGGATGTTGGTCGCGAAGTTGCCGGGGTCCATATAGCCGATCGACGCGATCACGGCCGGGCCGACGAACGGCAGCAGCGCGGCGACGCCGGTGCGGCGTCCTTCCAGCGCGGCACGCGCCGCGCCGTCGGTGTGGCCGGTGTGGCCGGTGTGGCCGGTGTGGCCGGTGTGGCCGGTGTGGCCGGTGTGGCCGGTGTGGTCGGTGTGGTCGGCAGGCAGGCCCGGCAGCGCGAAGCCGCCGGCAGGTTTGTTCGTGACGGGAATCATGGTGGTGTTCCGTTCGAATGAGGAAGGATTCCTGACGGTCGGGCGCCACGGCCGGCATGTCGGCTGCCGGCCGCGGCGCCCGCGGCGGCGTTACAGCGGCACGACGTCGGGACGGTTGCGCGGAAACTGCGCGATCACGTCCGGCGCGACGTTCAGGTGCGCTTCGACGAGCTTCGGCGGCGTATGCGCGAGCCAGTCGGACAGCGACACTTCCGCATAGCGGTCGGTCTTGAAGATCTCGAGGAACACCAGATCGGTGTTGCCGGTGTTCTGCACGTAGTGCCCGAGGCTTTTCTTCACGTAGCCCACGTCGCCCGCGCGGAAGTCGGCCGTCTGCGCCTTCGGCCCCGTGTCGAACACGGTCATCCGTGCCTCGCCCTGCAGGTAGTACTGCCATTCATCCGCGTTCGGGTGCCAGTGCAGCTCCCGCATGCCGCCCGGATGCACGGTGACGAGCGCCGCCGCGACGGTCGTCGACACGTTGAAGTTCGTGCTGTCCGCGATCCGCACTTCGCCGCCGCGAGTCTTCCTGACCGGTTTCATGTCGCCGAGCGGGAAGATGAACGGATGCGGCGGCGCCCCTGCCGCCGACGCCGACGCGCGCTGGGCTTCCGCGAGCGGGCCCGGTTCGTCGCCCTGGAAGATCCACAGGTTGTCGAGCGGGATGTTCCGGAATGCGTCGGCCGGCACGCCGAAGTTGAGCGCGAGCACGTCGGGCGGCGTATGCGCGACCCAGTCGGTCAGCAGCAGCGTGTTGAATTCGGACGCGCGGCCGTTATCGAACGCGAGCAGGAATTCGGCGCCGTCGGTGCCGAGGCCCTGCAGCGAATGCGGCAGGCCGGGCGGGAAATACCAGAGATCGCCGGTTTTCACGTCCTGCACCGATGGCCGCCCGAGTTCGTCGAGCACCGTGATCCGGCACCGGCCGTCGAGCATGATGGCCCACTCGGCCTGCTGGTGCCAGTGCATCTCGCGAATGCCGCCGCGCGTCAGGCGCATGTTGACGCCGGAAATGGTTTCGGAAATCGCAAAATCGTCCTGGGTGACTTCACGCGCCCATCCGCCATTTTGAATTCTTTTATGCGCATTATTGAACGAGGCCCAGAATAACGGCATGCCGTTGATATCGGTGGCAGGCGGATCCTGAAAGGACGGAAACTGGTTGGCAATAGCCGGATTTTTGGGCCCCGGATCGGTCAGGCTCTGGCGGTTGCGCGCATTGACCGCGCCTTCCGGCGGACTGTCCGGATTACCGAACGAGGCGGCCTTCGCCGATACCGCAATACCGGCGGCGGCAATGGCGCCGGCCGTATTCGCCAGCATCCTGCGTCGAGAAAGATTCGTCATGACTTCTCCTTCATTCTTGCGATCAAGTGAATTCCCATTACGGAACACATGCCGTTTTTCGGATTATCGAAAATCGAACATCCCGTCACGCAAGTTAAATACAATTCGACGAATAACTTAAATGAATTATTAACCTGAATTAATGATTTAAGCTGATCGACTTTAATTTTGTAATTATTGCGGTGCAGCGGGATGGCGGGAAGGGAACGGATTTCGGTGAATGAGGGGAGACGATTGCGCCCGGTCGTGACGACCCTGCATGGCGACAACACGAGATCGGGATACGACGCGGTCGACTCGAATCACCGATCGTTTCGAGCGGGTCCGTGCGGATGCGAATACGCCGGATCCCGGCGACCTGCGCCGCGACCGGAAGCGGTTCACTCTCGCGGCATCTCGTCGAGCCGTTGCGCGGCAAACCTCAAGCCGCCCAGAATCCGTTCCGCGACCCGTGCCGGAAAACCGGGCGGCAACGCCGCGGCGACCGATTCGATCACGTGCGGCGTCATCCCGACGAGCCGTTCGACGATCGGCGTCGCGATATCGCCGAGCAGGCAGTGCTCGGCCATCGCGCTGAAGTGCCGTCGCGTGATGTCGCGCATCGCATAGTGCTTGCGCTTGCCGTGCACGGCCATCGCGAGCTTCGCCTTGTGCCACGACCACTGGTTCGCGCCGTCGCCTTCGACCGGCCAGATCGACATCACGTCGTAAAGCGGCGTCAGCCGGAAACGGCCGCCCGCCAGCAGGCGCAGGCTGAAGTTCTTCGCATGCCCGTCCGGTGCGGCAAGCATCCAGAACACGATCAGGGCGGCGAACAACGTGTCGAGATCTTCCCGCGACGTTTCGGAGCGGCGCAGGAGGCCTGCGAGATCGGGCACACCGGGGCCGCCGTGCGACTCGTACTTCAGATGAGGCGGCACGCCGAGTGCCTGGCAGAAGTCCTCCTGCGGCAAGCGCAACAGCCACCCGCCATCGCGATGCAACGCACGATCGAAGCGTGCGACGGACAGAACCTTGTGCGCGCCGAAACGCACGATTTCCGCCTGCGCGACCGACAGGCCGAACGCGCGCAGGATCGCGAGGCACAGCCACTCGTTCTCGACGGAGGCCGTCAGGTCGGCCCGCTTGTTGCCGACCAGCCCGAGCGGCAATTTCAGAATATGCGTCGTCGGCGTCGCGCCGTGCGGGCGCATCCAGCGCCCGTCATGAAACAGCAGTGCGGTCTTTTCCTGCGCGCCGGCCAGCGACAGCCGGAAATCGTCGTCGTCCCCGCCTGCCGTCGCCACCCCGCTCGCCTGATCGAGCACGCGTGCCACGTCGTCGTCCGACAGCGGCGTACCGTCGATGCGATTCAGGCCGGTCGGCGCATCGTCCTCGCCGAGCAATTGCACCGCGCCGACGCAGTCGCGGCCGAGCGCGGCGAGCAGGTCGAACGGCTCGGTCGTCGCCGTGCCGAACCGGGCGGCCAGGCGGCGCCGAATGGCATCGCTGTCCGGCAGCAGGTTGTCGAAGAAGTGATTCACGCGTTCGCCGCGCAGCGGTGCTTCGCCGACACCGAACGGCAGCGACAGCGACAACGGGCGGCCGACGGCTGATTGTTTCCAGTTGGCGTCGTACAGGAGTTCCATGTCGCCGCGCGCGGGAATCCGCCACGTGCCGACCCGCTGGCCGTTCGTCCAGATCGACAATGCGCGCGTGTGCGTTCTGCGTCCCATCGCTTACCACTCGACGTCGGCTGCGTCGTGCCCGTCCTTCGTGCGGATGCTGAGTTCGAGACCGTACAGCGCGGTCAACTCGAGCAACTGGCTGAGCGACAGGCTTTCGGTACGCGTGGTTTCGAGCGACGACAGGCGCGACTGGCCCACGCCGATTCTCCCGGCCGCTTCCGCTTGCGTCAGGCCCTTTGCCTGACGCGCGGAAGACAGGATTTCGCCCAGTTGCGCGGACGTATTGACGATGAAGTTCACGGCATGGATCCCCGAAGACAATAAATGCAGTATATGCCTGACAGACATAAACGCAAATTATCTCTATCAGACATAAACGTAAATTATTCCTGACAGAGATAAAACCGTGCCCTTCCGGCGTGGACCGCCCCACCATCAAACGCACTTCCGACCCTATCACCTATCCTCACACCATAGTTTTTATCCGCTGGCGCGAATGATTTTGGCTTCGTTAGATGGATGACATTCGATCATCAGACGACAACGATCTAACAGCCGATGACCTGCGCGTTCGCCCGTACCGTCGAATCCCGCTACGCCGAGCTCACGCCGACCGCGAAGCGCATCGCGAGCTACATGCTCGCGAACCTCGACCGGCTCGGGCTCGAAACGGCCGACCAGATCGCCCGGCAGGCCGGCACGAGCGGCATCTCGGTCGGGCGCTTCCTGCGCAGCGTCGGCTACCGCAATCTCGACGACCTGAAACGCGAGCTGCGCGGCGGAGGCGATCGCCCGTGGATGATCACCGACCGGCTCGACGAATACCGCCGCGTCGCGGGTACGCAACCGGCCCACCGCAACGGCAATGCCAATGCCAATGCCGGCAACAGCCCGCTCGCATCGTCGCTCGAGCGCGAGCTCGATGCGATCCGCCACGTGTACCGCCTCGCCGAAGGCCCGGTGTTCGCGCAGGTCGCCGACCGGATCGCGCATGCGGACGCGGTATTCATCCTCGGCATCCAGTCGACGCGCGGGATCAGCAACGCGTTCAGCAGCTACCTCGAGTACCTGCGCCCGCGCGTGTTCTATTCCGACGGCCAGTCGGGCTCGTACGTCGATTCGCTGAACTCCGAATTCGAGCGGCCGTACTGCATCGTCACCGACACCCGCGCGTATTCGCGCAGCGCGCGCCGCTATTGCCAGGCGGCCGCCGAGCGCGGGCAGCCGTTCGCGCTGATCACCGACCTCTCGTGCCCGTGGGCGCGCGACTGGCCGGCCGACCTGCTGCAGGTGAAGACCGACGTCGGCCAGTTCTGGGATTCGCTCGCACCGCTCACCTGCCTGTTCAACCTGCTGATCACGGCCGTGGTCGACCGCCTCGGCCCCGCGATCGACCGGCGCGTCGCGCGCAACCGCGAACTGCAGCACACGTTCGACCAATTCGAATCCTGAGCGAGCCCGACCGAACCCGAACCGCCGATGAACGACCACCGCCTCGTCGAAATCACGCCCGCCACCCATCGCGTCGACATCGACCTCGTCTACGCGACCGACCGCAACCTGACCGGCAAGCCGATCTACCGCCGCGCGCACTGCCTGCTGCTGGCGCCGGCCGAGGCCGCGTTGCGCCGCGCGGTGAACGTCGCCGCGCAGGCCGGCTTCACGCTGCGCATCTACGATGCGTACCGGCCGCCGCAGGCGCAGCAGGTGCTGTGGGATTTCCTGCCCGACCCGAACTTCGTCGCCGATCTCGGCCGCGGCTCGAATCACAGCCGCGGCACCGCGCTCGACCTGACGCTCGTCGGCGCGGATGGCGAGCCGCTCGACATGGGCACCGGCTTCGACGAGATGGTCGCCGCATCCGGCCACTTCCACGCGGGGCTGCCCGAAGCCGTGCAGCGCAACCGCCTGCTGCTGCTCGGCGTGATGCACGCGGCCGGCTTCGCGCACATCGACAGCGAATGGTGGCACTACGAACTGCCCGGCTCGCACGCGTTGCCGCAGATCGACAATGCGGCAAGCGGCCCGTGGCGCCTGATGTGATGGCCAAACGCATTCCCCTCACCGTTCACGTTCGACGACTTCAACGACTTCAACGACACATGGAGCGCAGATGAAACCCCTGACATCCCGGCTCGTCGCGGCGCTGGCCGCCGCATCCGTTCTCGCCGCCGTTCCGCTGTCCGCCGCGCATGCGGAGACGCCGAAGGACATGTTCGTGATGGCCACGCTGCTCGACGAATTCACGACGCTGGACCCGGGCGAGGTCTACGAGCTGGTGCCGGAGGAATACGTCGCGAACACATACGACCGGCTCGTGCGCGTCGACCTGCGCGACCCGTCGAAATTCAACGGCGACGTCGCGCAGTCGTGGACGGTGAGCACCGACGGGCTGACCTACACGTTCAAGCTGCGCCCCGGCCTCAAGTTCCACTCGGGCAACCCGCTGACGGCCGACGACGTCGCGTGGTCGATCCAGCGCGCGGTGCTGCTCGACAAGGGGCCTGCGGCCGTGCTGACCGGCATCGGGCTCACGAAGGCGAACGTCGTCGCCAACGTGAAGAAGCTCGACGACCTGACGGTGTCGGTCACGACCGACCAGAAGTACGCGCCGACCTTCGTCCTGAACGTGCTGGGCTCCTGGCCCGCCTCGGTGCTCGACAGGAAGCTGCTGCTGTCGCACCAGCAGGGCAGCGACTTCGGCAACGCGTGGCTGAAGACCAACGAGGCCGGCTCCGGCGCGTACAAGCTGGTCAAGTGGACCGCCGGCGACAGCGTCGTGCTGCAGCGCTTCGACGGCTACCGGCTGCCGCTCGCGATGAAGCGCATCGTGCTGCGCCACGTGCCCGAAGCCGCGAGCCAGCGCCTGCTGCTGGAGAACGGCGATGTCGATGCGGCACGCGACCTGAGCCCCGACGATCTGGCGTCCGTCGTGAAATCCGGCAAGGCGAAGGTGTCGGCATCGCCGCAGGCGACGCTGCTGTACCTCGGCCTGAACACGAAGAATGCGACGCTCGCGAAACCCGACGTGCAGGAAGCGCTGAAGTGGCTCGTCGACTATGCGGGCATCCAGGGCAACGTGGTGAAGACGACCTACAAGGTCCACCAGACGTTCCTGCCCGAGGGTTTCCTCGGCACGCTGAACGCGAACCCGTACCGGCTCGACGTCGCGAAGGCGAAGGCGCTGCTTGCGAAGGCCGGCGTGCCGAACGGGTTCTCGGTGACGATGGACGTGCGCAACGATTATCCGTACACCGAAATCGCGCAGGCCGTGCAGGCGAACTTCGCGCAGGCGGGTATCAAGGTGCAGCTGATCCCCGGCGACAACAAGCAGACGCTCGCGAAATACCGCGCGCGCCAGCACGACATCTACATCGGCGAATGGTCGGCCGACTACATCGATCCGCACAGCAACGCGCAGGGTTTTGCGTGGAACCCCGACAATTCCGACAAGTCGAGCTATAAAATGCTGGCCTGGCGCAACAGCTGGGACATTCCGCAACTGACGAAGGAAACCGACGCCGCGCTCGCCGAGCCGACCGCCGCGAAACGCGCGCAACGGTATCAGGCGATGCAGAAGGAGATGCTCGCGCGCTCGCCGTTCGTGATCATGTTCGAGAAAGTCGCGCAGGTCGCGACGCGGCCCGGCGTGAGCGGGCTCGAAGTCGGGCCGATCAACGATCTCGTGTCGTACCGCAACCTGAAGAAGCAATAAGATTCACCGCATGTCGACTCCCGCCTCCTCCCTCGAAGCCCTGCGCACGCTGCCCGCGCGGCGCCCGGCCGTGCGCTGGGCACTGCGCGTGCTGCGCTGGGCGCTCACGCTCGCCGTCACGTTCGCGGGGCTGCTCGCGCTGACGTTCGTGATCGGCCGCAAGGTGCCGATCGATCCCGTGCTCGCGATCCTCGGCGATCGCGCGTCGGCCGACGCGTATGCGGCCGAACGCATCGCGCTCGGGCTCGACAAGCCGCTCGTCACGCAATTCCTGATCTATGCGCGCGACGTGCTGCACGGCCATCTCGGCATGTCGCTGCTGACCGCGAACCCCGTGCTCGACGACATCAAGCGCGTATTCCCGGCCACGCTCGAACTGGCGACGATCGCGACCTTGATCGGCATCGCGATCGGCGTGCCGCTCGGCGTCGCGGCCGCGGTGAAGCACAACCGCCCGATCGATCACATCGCACGCTTCGTCGGCCTGATCGGCAATTCGGTGCCGGTGTTCTGGCTCGGGCTGATGGGGCTGCTGCTGTTCTATGCGCGGCTGCACTGGGTCGGCGGCCCGGGCCGGCTCGATCCCGTGTACGACGGGATGGTCGACCCGCGCACCGGCAGCCTGCTGATCGACGCGGCGCTCGCGAGCGAATGGGACGTGTTCCGCAACGCGGTGTCGCACATCGCGCTGCCCGCCGCGATCCTCGGCTACTACTCGGTCGCGTATCTCAGCCGGATGACGCGCTCGTTCATGCTCGACCAGCTGAGCCAGGAATACATCGTCACCGCGCGCGCGAAAGGCTTGCCGGAGCGCCGCGTGATCTGGCGGCATGCGTTCGGCAACATCGCGGTGCCGCTGCTCACCGTGATCGCGCTCACGTACAGCAACCTGCTCGAAGGCTCGGTGCTGACCGAGATCGTGTTCGCGTGGCCGGGGCTCGGCTCGTACCTGACCGGCGCGCTCCTGAACGCCGACATGAATGCCGTGCTCGGCGCGACGCTCGTGATCGGCGTGATGTTCATCACCGTCAACCTGCTGACCGACGCGCTGTACCGTGTGTTCGATCCGCGTGCGCGCTGAGGGCCGCTTCGACATGACCGTTTCCATCCCGCTTCCTTCACCGACCATGCCGAAGGCCACCCGTCCATGAATGCCGAACCTCTCACGCTGCGCGCGTGGCTGCTTTCCGATGCGCCCGCGTCGCGCTCGCAGGCCGCGTTCGGCCTCGCCTACCGCCGCTGGCGCCGTTTCGCGGGCAATCCGCTCAACCTGTTCGGGCTCGCGATCCTGGTGACGCTGATCGTGGTCGCGATCGTCGGACCGCTGATCATGCCGCACGATCCGCTGCGCCAAGTGCTGTCGGACCGGCTGCTGCCGCCCGGCTCCGCATCGCACTGGCTCGGCACCGACCAGCTCGGCCGCGACATCCTTTCACGGATGATCGCGGGCTCTCGCCTCACGCTCGGCATTGCGATGCTCGTCGTCGTGATCGTCGTGCCGATCGGCCTCGCGATCGGCACGACGGCCGGCTATTGCGGCGGCTTCGTCGACAGCGTGCTGATGCGCATCACCGACATCGCGCTCGCGTTCCCGAAGATCGTGCTCGCGCTCGCATTCGCGGCCGCGCTCGGGCCCGGCGTGATCAACGCGGTCGTCGCGATCTCGATCACCGCATGGCCCGCGTATGCGCGGCTCGCGCGCGCGGAGACGATCCGCATCGCGCAGGCCGACTTCATCCACGCCGCCCGCCTGCAAGGCGCGTCGGGCCCGCGCATCCTGCTGCGCTACATCGTGCCGCTGTGCATGTCGTCGGTGATCGTGCGCGCGACGCTCGACATGGCCGGCATCATCCTGACCGTCGCGGGCCTCGGCTTCCTCGGCCTCGGCGCACAGCCGCCGAGCCCCGAGTGGGGCTTCATGGTCGCGTCGGGCCGCAACGTGCTGCTCGACGCGTGGTGGGTCGCGACGCTGCCCGGCATCGCGATCCTGCTCGTGAGCCTCGCGTTCAACCTGCTCGGCGACGGGCTGCGCGACGTCTTCGATCCCCGCCATGGAGCGTGACATGCCGATGAATACCGCCCCCACGCCCGCGCCGCTCTGCGAGATCGACGGGCTGAAGATCGGCTTTCGCGGGCACGACGGCACCGTCACCGATGCCGTGCGCGACCTGTCGCTGACGCTCGCGCCCGGCGAACGCCTCGGCATCGTCGGCGAATCGGGCTCCGGCAAATCGCTGACGGGCCGCGCGCTGCTCGGCCTGCTGCCCGACGCCGCGCGCTGGTCGGCACGCACGATGCGCTTCGCGGGCCACGACCTGCTCGCGATGTCGCCGCGCGAACGCCGGCGGCTGTGCGGCAGCCAGATGGGCATGATCCTGCAGGACCCGAAATATTCGCTGAACCCGGTGATGACGGTCGCGAAGCAGATGGGCGAAGCGTTCCGGCTGCACGAGCCGGGGCTGCGCGGCCGCGCGCTGCGCGAGCGGATCGTCGGTGCACTCGAGGCCGTGCAGATCCGCGACCCGGCGCGCGTGGCCGATGCGTATCCGCACGAGCTGTCGGGCGGCATGGGCCAGCGCGTGATGATCGCGATGATGGTGTCGACCGGCCCGCGCCTGCTGATCGCCGACGAACCGACCTCCGCGCTCGACGTCGCCGTGTCGATGCAGGTGCTCGCGGTGCTCGACGCGATGATCGCGCGCCACGACACGGGCCTGATGTTCATCAGCCACGACCTGCCGCTCGTGATGTCGTTCTGCGATCGCGTCGCGGTGATGTACGCGGGCCGCGTGGTCGAAACCTGCGCCGCGCGCGACCTGCGCAACGCTTCCCATCCCTATACGCGCGGGCTCCTCGCGGCGAACCCGCCGCTCGCGAATCCGCCGGACGAACTGCCCGTGCTGCGACGCGATCCGGCGTGGCTCGAACCCGCGCCGCATGCCGGCACGCCCGCCGATCGACAGGAGGCCGCACGATGATCGACGTCGATCACGCATCGATCCGTTTCCCGACCCGCACGGGTCATGTCGACGCCGTGCGCGACGCGAGCTTCGCGGTGCGCGACGGCGAGGTGTTCGGGCTCGTCGGCGAATCGGGTTCCGGCAAGTCGACGCTGCTGCGCGCGCTGACGGGTCTCGTGCCGCTCGCGTCCGGCAGCCTGTCGATCGACGGACGGCCGGTCGGCGGCACGCCCGACCGTGCGTTTCGCCGCCACGTGCAGATGGTGTTCCAGGACCCTTACGCGTCACTGCATCCCCGCTTCACGGTCGACCAGACGCTGCGCGAACCGCTGTCGATCCACGGCATGAGCGACACCGATGCGCGCATCGCCCGCGCGCTGTCCGAGGTCGGCCTCGGCCCCACGTTCCGCTTCCGCTATCCGCACCAGTTGTCGGGCGGCCAGCGGCAGCGCGTCGCGATCGCGCGCGCGCTGATCGTCGAACCGCGCGTACTGCTGCTCGACGAGCCGACGTCCGCGCTCGACGTATCGGTGCAGGCCGAGATCCTGAACCTGCTGCGCCGCCTGCATCGCGAACGCAACCTGACGATGATCCTCGTCAGTCACAACCTCGCGGTGATCGGCTTCCTGTGCCAGCGCGTCGCCGTGATGCAGCATGGCGAGATCGTCGAGCAGCTGCGGGTCGAGGACGTGCGCGCCGGGCAGGTCGCGCGCGACTACACGCGCACGCTGCTGCAAGCGACCGAAGGCTACCGCCGTCTCGACCCGGTCACGGGCGCGCCGGCCGCCTGACATCTGAACGACGCGCCGGCATGCGATACTCGGCGGGCCACGCGCCGGCTTGCCGCCGCATGGAACCCTTGTGCACTGCGCGGGTCAATTTACTTTCGTCAACAGCTCAACAGCAATAGGGAGGCGTTCATGCTGCAATTCATCGAAACCCTGGTCGTCGGGCTCATCGTCGGCCTCCTCGCCCGCGCGCTCAAGCCCGGCGACGACAAGATGGGAATCCTGATGACCGTCGTGCTCGGCGTCGTCGGCTCGCTGGTCGCCGGCTACGTCGGCCGCGCGGCCGGCTGGTATGCGCCGGGCCAGGGCGCGGGCTGGATCGCGTCGATCATCGGCGCGATCGTGCTGCTCGTCGTCGTGGGTGCAATCCGCAAGCGCATGGGCTGATCGCACGTCCCACGCGTCAATCGCTGCAACGGTCGCTCACCACGAGCGGCCGTCCCGTCACCTGCATCGCATCTCCCCGTTTGAACCGCATCACACCCGTCGATCGGTTCGCCATCCTTCGCATGGGCGGCTTTCCACACGTATTCCATCCGCCACGCACCCATCGAGCCGGAGCCGACCGGTATACGAATGGCGCATGATGCGCCGCCATCCGTCGGATTCGATATCGGGACTGCTCAGTCCATGCCGTGCCCCGTCGGGCGTGATTCGAAGAATACGCACCCGGATTACGCGAACCGCTGCACGCGGGAACGCATCCGGTGCGCGCCGAAGCACTTCGAGTACGCGGCGAATCCGCTCCACCGGTTCACCGACATCGGTTGATGTGTCGTTGCCGATGCCGGCAAATATCCTCTCTCGCTCGAGCATGCACCCGACGATCCGATGTCGGCGTGATGAACGCACCCGCGTACGACGCTGTCGCGCCAGCCGGCCGTAGTCACGCAGCCACGCGTGCGCCGGTTCGCGTGCCATCCGCATTTCCAATCGATCGGCTCCCGTCGAATACCTCGTCGATATATTCCGCACCTCCCGCTGAAGGTGGATCGCTTCGTGGTTGTCCTTCGAACCACGAGCACCGCGCCCCATCGCGCGCCAGGCGACGGAACACCTTCAGGCATCACCCGAATCACATGCCCGGCCCGGCTCGATGCGCCATGTTCACCACATTTAGTACGAGTACTAGACGCATGAAAATAAAACTCGTTCTTGTCCTGTTAGCCTGACATTTCCATTACATAAAAATAAACACCGAAACACATTTCATGTTTTTCAAATCATGAGAAGTGGTTTCCACACCTTATCCAAACAGGAGTTCCGATATGAAAATCAACTCAATCCCCGGCGTGCTGTCGTCCCTCCTCATCGTGGCGGGTATCGCGATTTCGTCCAACGCGCATGCAGTGGACGGCACCGTTTCGTTCGCGGGCCAGGTCATTTCGTCGACGTGCAAGGTCGAAGGCCAGTCCAACGACCTCTCCGTCACGCTCCCCCCGGTCAGCACGGCCGCGCTCGGCTCCGTCGGCACGGTCGCGGGCCGCACGCCGTTTGCGCTGTCGCTGACCGGGTGTACCACCGGCGACGGCAATCCGGTGAAGGTCGGCGTGTTGTTCGAGCCGGGCGCGAACGTCGATCAGTCGACCGGCCGCCTGACGGCTGACACCGGCGCCGGCAAGGCCGAAGGCGTTCAACTCAACGTGCTCGACGCGCAGCAGAAACATATCCCGGTCGGCTCGCAAACCCCCGCCAATACGCAGATGGTCGACATCGACGCGAACGGCGCCGCGAAGCTCGCCTATTTCGCCGAGTACTACGCGGCCGACGCGGTCAAGGCCGGAAACGTCACGTCGCGCGTCGAATACTCGCTGATCTACCAGTGATACCCCGCGCCGGGGATCGCTCGCGCCGATCTCCGGGCTCCGCTCCGCGCGATCGGCGAAATGCATGCACAGCCGATCGCATCACTCAACCACACGGACACATCGATGAAATTACCGAAACTTCTCTGTACGTTCTTCGCCGCCGCCGCGGCATGGGTTTCCCAGGCCGATGCAAGCGTCGTGATCGCCGGCACGCGCGTCATCTTTCCGTCAAGCGAGCGGGAAGTCACGATCCAGTTGACGAACGACGGCAAGCGGCCCGCGCTGGTTCAGGCGTGGCTCGACAACGGAGACAGTCATGCAGCGCCGGAGCGCATCGATGTGCCGTTCGTGCTGGCGCCCGCCATGTTCAGGATGGATCCGGGCAACGGGCAAACGCTGCGTCTGATTCACACCGGCGCGCCGCTTCCGGCCGACAAGGAATCGCTGTTCTGGCTGAACGTGCTCGAAGTACCGCCGAAGGCAGATGCCGCCGAGGATCGAAACCGGATCCAGCTCGCCTTCCGCTCGCGCATCAAGATCATGTATCGCCCCCACGAACTGACGGGCGACGCCAATGCCGCACCGCAACAGGTCACCTGGCGCGTGGTTCGCGCGGATGCCGGCAGCTATGCGCTGGCGGCCACGAATCCCACGCCGTATGTCGTCAATTTCGGCAACGTGATCCTGAAATCCGCCGAACGCAAATATGACGCAGGCGCCGGATACGTGCTGCCGGGCGCCACGCAGCAGTTCCCGATCAAGGATCTCTCCGGCCCGCCCGCCGCAAACGCATCGGTCGAATTCGGCAGCATCGACGACTGGGGCGCGGTCACCGACATCGAACGTCCGTTGTCCGCCGCGCCGTAACGCCCCGGCCGGATGGCAGGCGGCCCGGCCCGCCGCGTTCCCTCCTCCCCGCTCGTTTTTACTCAGGCGAGCCGCACCAACCGGCGCGGCGCGGTGCCGACGCGCGTCCATCGACGATATCTCGCGCGACCCGAAGCCATCGCAACCGCCCGGGTGCCTGACAGGAACCGCGAATGACTCCCATTCGACATTCACTCCGTAAGCTGCACGATACGCCACGCGAAAAACTGCTTCATCTGCTGGTGCTCGGCTGTATCGCCGCGTGGGCAAACGACGCCCGCGCCGAATCGGCGCCGGCTCAGAATCCGTCGATGCAGCTTGCGCACGTCGAATTCGACGACGCCTTTCTCGCCAATCGGGTCGGCAAGGATTTCGACATCTCGCGCTTCGCTCAACGCAACATCGCGGCGCCGGGCATCTACAGTCTCGACATCTACGTCGGATCGGAATGGGCCGGCCGCCACGACGTCCGTTTCGAGGTCGTGCCTGGTGCGGAAGATGCGCGGCCCTGCTTCGACGAAGCACTGCTGAAACGCGTCGGTGTCGATTTCCGCAAGCTCGCGCCGGATGTCGTCTCGCAACTGAGCGGAGAAAACGCCTGCCTGTCGATCGAGCGCGTCGTGCCGGAGGCCCGCGCCATGTTCGACTTCGCGCGACAGAAGCTGACGCTGAGCATTCCCCAGGCGTCGCTGGCGCGCCAGGCGCGCGGATACGTCAGCCGCGATCAATGGAGCTCGGGCGTGCCGGTCGGCATCCTCGGCTACAACGCCAACCTTTACACGTTCAAAGGCGCGGGCCAGTCGGCGCAAACTCAGGGGTATCTCGGGCTGAACGGCGGCGTCAACGTCGGCGACTGGCGCTTCCGGCACGAAGGCTCGTATACCTGGTCGTCGCAGGGCGAACACCGGTATCAGGGCATCGCCACCTACGTCCAGCGCGACCTGCCGTCGATCTCGTCGCAACTCGTCGTCGGCGAGAGCTACACCACGGGCGAACTGTTCGACTCGACACAATTCCGCGGCGTGCATCTGTCCACGGACGACCGGATGCTGCCCGACTCGCTGCGGGGTTATGCCCCGGTGGTGCGCGGCATCGCGAACTCCAACGCGAAAGTGACGATTCGCCAGAACGGCGTGACGATCTACGAAACGACGGTCGCACCCGGCAATTTCGAAATCGACGATCTGTATCCGACCGGCTACGGCGGCGATCTTCACGTCTCCGTCACCGAATCCGACGGCGGCGTCCACACGTTTACCGTGCCGTACGCAGCGGTGCCGCTATCGCTGCGGCCCGGCATCGGCCGCTACAGCTTTGTCGCCGGCACGCTGCAAAACGCGCAAGGCGGCGGGCACCCGCTCTTCGCGCAGGCGACGTACCAGCGCGGGCTGACCAACCTGCTGACCGCCTATGGCGGCGCCACGATCGCGAGCAGCTACGCGTCGGTGATGATCGGCGGCGCCTTCAATACGTCGCTCGGCGCGATCGGCGCGGACGTCACGTACGCGACGACGTCGATTCCCGGCGTCGGGCGCTTCAACGGGACGAGCGCGCGCGTCAGCTTTGCGAAGTCGGTCGCAGCCACCGGCACCGACATCGCGATCGCCGCCTATCGCCATTCCACGAGCGGCTATTTCGGGCTCAACGAAGCGATGCAGGCGCGCGAAGGTCAGGAGGCCGCGGCGATCTGGCGACCGCGCCATCGTGCATCGCTGACGTTGACCCAGCGACTCGGCGAAAAAGGCGGGCGCCTCAACGTCGTCGCGTCGGCCTCGAACTACTGGAACCGCTCGGGCGCCGACGTCGACTATTCGCTCGGCTACACCAACCAGTTCAGGAATGTTTCGTACAGCCTCACGGCAACGCGTCAGCGCAACGTCGGCGGCGAAATGGGCACGCTCTATTACGCAAGCGTCTCCATCCCGCTCGGCGGCAAGCAACCGGTCACGCTCACCGGCAACGTGTCGCGCGACACCTACGGCCGCACGCGCGTTCAGTCGACGCTGTCGGGCTCGCTCGGAACCGACAACGCGCTTTCGTACGGCATCAGCGCCAACCATGTGTCCGGCACCGGCACCGGCACCGGCACATCGACGACCGACGGCAGCGCCAACGTCACGTACCGCGCACGCAGCGCGGAATTCAGCGCCAGCGGCGGTGGCGGCGCCCACTACCAGCAAGGCTCGATCGGCATGCGCGGCGCGGTGGTCGCGCACGGCGGCGGCATCACGTTCTCGCAACCGGTGTCCGAAACGTTCGCCATCGTCGAAGCGCCGGGCGCGGCCGGCGCGCGCGTCGCGAACGCAACCGGCGTGCGGATCGACGGCAACGGCTATGCGGTCGTGCCTTACCTGACGCCGTACAACCTCAACACGATCTCGCTCGATCCGAAAGGCATCTCGATGGACGTCGAGATGAAGGAAACGAGCCGGCAGATCGCGCCGCGCGCGGGCGCGGTGCCGCTCATCCGGTTCGCGACCGAAACCGGCCGCTCGGCGATCGTCCAGGCGCACCGACAGGACGGCGAACCGCTGCCGTTCGGGGCGACCGTCCACGACGAAACGGACAAGGAAATCGGCATCGTCGGCCAGGCGAGCCGGATCCTCGCGCGCGGACTGAACGACAGCGGCGCGCTGACCGTGCGATGGGGCGCAGACGACGGTTCGGTGTGCCGGATCGCGTACGAACTGCCTACGATCAAGCGCCAGCGAAAGGCAACGGCAGTTCAGCAGATCACTGGCGTCTGCACGCCGATGGCGGCAGTCGCCGGTAACCAATAATCGATAAGGAAATCAAATGCTCCGCTCCCGTCAATCGAACGTATGGAATCGAGCCGTCCGCGCCGTGCGTGCCGGTGATGCACGCACACGCGACGTTCCCGAACGACCGCGCACGGCTACGCTGTGCGCGGCCGTCCTGCTGGCAGCGACCGCGTTGGTCCCGTCCGTTGCCTCGGCCGTGGTTAGCCTTACGGCGTTCGGCAGTGGATCGGTCGCGGTTCCGTCGACCACGTCGCATGGAGCGGTCCTGGCGCGCGAGTACATCACGCCGCAGGAATTCTGCGGGGCCAGCACCTGCGAAATAACGGGTTCGAGCCTGGCCAACAAGGGCAATATCATATGGGGTTGGACAAAGGGGCCGGACCTTGAAACGAACGTTTCCGGCGTGTCGACACGGATGCTCATCGACGGCACTCCGCTCACGGAGACGAGCCAGGTGACGCTGCGCAACGTGGCCGAGGTCCAGTTGTTCCGCGACAGCCGCGCCGCCAAAAATGGCTCGCTGAATTCAGGTTCCTTCTCCCAGTACTTCAACGTCCGCTACAAGTCCGGGCTGCTTGGCGACTCGACGATCGTCTACCTCTCCGCAAGCGTCAACTTCATCAACGGCACCTGCTCCGTTCCCGACCAGACCGTCACGCTGCCGTCCGTTCAGCATCACGTTTTCACCGGCGTCGGCTCGACGGCGGGCACGACGGATTTTCAGCTCCACCTGAACAACTGCCCCGCCGGCTACAACCGGATCGGCTATCAGCTTTCCCCGCTCGACGGCGTGGTCGCCGGCGTCAGCGGCACGCTGAAATTGCGCCCGAGCGCCACCGCGACAGGTATCGGCATCCGGATCAACGACGGCGTGAGCAACGAAGCCATGACGTTCCAGCAATCGCGCGCGGTGGTCGGCTACAACAGCAGCACGGGCGGCTCGCCGTCGATTCCGCTGCGCGCGTCGTACGTGCAGACGGGCCAAACCGTCCGCGGCGGGTCGGTCAGCGCCGCCGCGCAGGTGCTGCTCGACTACCAGTGATCACGCCCGGCGGCGCCGTGCGATCCCGCATCCGCATGGTGCCGCATTCGCCGCACCGGGTCAGGCAATATCCCGACTTGCCGCCTCGAAAATCAAGCCTATATTTGATCGAACACGGTTGAAATCATCCGTTTATTCCAGTCACTCGCCATCTTTCACTCAAGAGGTCCGATGAATTGCCGTTTACGCACTTAGCATCGCGGCGTTGACGGACTGCCACCCGAGCGGCCCCGCTGCGACGCGCTTCCTCTCTGGAGCCTGTCATGAAGCATCGCCTGTTCGCCGCCTCGTTCGCCCTGGCTGCCTCGCTTCTGGCCATGTCCTCGTCCTTCGCCGCCGGCGCGTCCGGCATCATTCACTTCTCCGGCATGATCGTCGAGCCGCCCTGCTCGTTCGCGCTCGATACGGCCGATGCCGCCCACGCGCACGTGCGCCCCGACTGCCCGCGTCCGGCAAGCGGACAAGTCGCGTTCGTCGACGCGGCCAGCCTGCGCACGATCAAGACCACGACCTTTACGCAGGCCTCGCGCGCAATCGTTTTACCTGAGCGTGCGGGCGGCAATCATGCGCCGATGATCGCCGTCGTGACCTACCAGTAGAAACCCGCTGCCGGAGCTGCCGTGCGTCAGTCGCGATGGCGCGCGATCCAGTCGCTGAACGCGCGGATTTTCTGCTGGCTGCCGATGGTCTCGGGATACACGAAGAAGTAGCGCGCGCCGGTTTCGAGCACGATGTCGAACGGCCGTTCGAGCCGGTGTGCGCTGACGTCGTCGTCGACGAGCGTCACGTCGCCGATCGCGACGCCGAAGCCCTGCATCGCCGCGTTCGTCGCGAGATCGAGCGTGTCGAACGTCGGCCCGCGCGCGGGATCGACGCTGCGCTCGCCCGCATGATCGAGCCACGCGCGCCAGTCGCGATGGTCCCGAGTCGGATGCAGCAGCGTATGGCGCGCGAGATCGCCGACCGCATCGAGCGGCGATGCCTGCCGCAGCTCGGGCGCGCACACGGGCGTCAGCCGCTCGTCGAACAGCGGCAGTGCGAACACGCCGGGGCCCGGCGACGTGCCGTAGACGACGGCCGCATCGAACGGCTCGGTCGAGAAATCGACGACGTGCTGCCACGCGGTCGTGATCTGCACATGGAGATCGGGATGCTCGCCCTGGAAGCGCATGATGCGCGGCAGCATCCAGCGCATCACGCAGGTGGGCACCTTCAGCGCGAGATCGGTGCGCTGCCGCGTGAGCTTCATCGAGATGTCCTCGATCCGCGCGAAGCTCTCGTTGACGACCGGCAGCAACTGCTCGCCCTCCGCCGTCAGCGTGAGCCCCTTCGCATGCCGCTTGAACAGCGGAAAGCCATAGTGCGCTTCGAGCGTCTGGATCTGCCGGCTCACCGCGCCCTGCGTGATGCACAGCTGCTCGGCCGCGCGTGTGAAGCTGCGGTGGCGGGCCACCGTCGAAAAGATCTGCAGCGCGTGCAGGGGCGGAAGTCGGCGCATGAAGAAGGCAAACGCAAAAACGGCGCGGAAGGGCCGCGCACCGGCTCCGGCGCGCGCTGTCCGACACGATAAGCCAAACGCCGGTTTTACGCGAGGCGTCAGGGCCTGTTCATGCTGATAACGGGCCCTAGGCCGTCGCGGTGAGCGCGCCCGCCACGATGCGCGCCGCCGACGCGACGACGTCCGCGCGGGCCGCCGCCGCGGCTTGCGGCTGCGTGAACGACACGGCCATCACGATCGGCGCACGCGACGGCGGCCACAGCACCGCGACGTCGGTCGTCGTGCCGTAACCGCCCGTGCCGGCCTTGTCCGCGATGCGCCAGCCGGGCGGCACGCCCGCCGCGATGCCGGTCGCGCCGCGCGCGCCGCCGACCATCCATTCCGTCAGCTGCGCGCGCTGCGGTTCGGGCAGCGTGTTGCCGAGCAGCAGTCGCTGCAGCGTGTCGATCATCTCGACCGGTGTCGACGTGTCCCGCTCGTCGCCGGGCGCCGCGTGATTCAGTTCGGGTTCCCAGTGATCGAGGCGGAACGACGTGTCGCCGCTCGCGCGCGCGAACGACGTGACGGCCTGCGGGCCGCCCAGCACACCCATCAGCAGGTTGCCGGCCCCCTTGTCGCCCGACTGCAGCATCGCCACGCACAGCTGCTCGATCGTCATGCCCGTGTCGACGTGGCTTTCCGTGACCGGCGAGCCCGACACGATTTCATAGCGGCGGTAAAGAATTCGGCGCGGCAGCAGCGACGCGTCGAGCGAGCCGCGCGCGAGCATCGCGGCAGCCGCGACGACCGCATACGTGCCGCACAGCGGGAAGCGTTCGCGCGCATGGTGAGCGATGCGCACGCCGTTCGACGTATCGAGCGCGGCGACACCGAGCCGGCCGTTCGACGCCTTCTCGAGCGCGGTCAATTCGGCCTGGGCGGCGTGGGCGCGCCCCTGGTCGGCGACCGGCGCGGACGTGCACGCGGCGACGAACGGCGCGGCCACGGCGGCAAGCAACAGCGAGCGGCGTGTCGGAGAGTGTTCCATGGATGAGGTGTGTTCTGTCTTCTGTCGGAAACGGTGGCACGAAGCAACGCGGGCGCGCTTTAACGAAGCGCACCCGTTCGCACCGGCGGCCGGCCCGCGACGGCATTCACCGCGCATCCCCGAAAGACGGCCGTCGGCCCCGCGTGAAGCACGGGACTCGCATGAACAGGCCCTAGCGTAGCAGCGACCGCCGCCACGTTCCAGCGAAACGACCCTGCCTCACCCTTGCGACGAAGGCAGGTACGGCATCGGATTGACCGGCTTGCCGTCGCGCCGCACTTCGAACAGCAACGCGACACGCGAGTTGTCGAGGTCGCCCATCTCGGCGATCTCGTCGCCCTGGCGCACGATGTCGCCTGTCTTCACGAGCAGCTTGCGGTTATGCGCATAGGCGGTCAGGAAATCCGCGTTGTGCTGGACGATGATCAGGCTGCCGTAATCGTTCAGGCCGGTGCCGGCGTACATCACGCGGCCGTCGGCCGCGGCGCGGACCGGGTCGCCCGGCCGGCCGGCGATCTGGATGCCGCGGTTCTGGCCCGGCCGGAACCCGTCGACGATCTTGCCGTTGGCGGGCCACTTGAGCGCGACACCGCCTGCATGCCGCTTCGTTTCCTTGACGACCTGACGGTCGCTCGCGGTCGACGCGGTGGCCTGCGCCGATGCCGGGCCGCTCCCCGCGCCATTGCTCGCAGCCGACGACGCGGCCTGCATGCCGGCCGTGCCCGGCGGCGGCAACGGCTGCTGCCTGACGATGCGCAGCACCTGCCCCATGCGCAGCCTGCCGTTCGCGCCCAGCTTGTTCCAGGTGCGCAGGTCGGCAATGCTGCAGCCGTTCGCTGACGCGATGCCCGTCAGCGTGTCGCCGCGCTTCACGACGTACTTCTGCGCAACGAGAATCGGCGCGGGAGGCGGAGTGGCGGCCGCCGGCGCAACGGCCGGCGGGCTCGACGGTAACGACTGTGCCGCCAGCGTATCGCTCGGCGGAACGGACTGCGTGCTTGCACAACCGGCCATGACGAGCACGGCGGCCAGGCCCGGCAGCCACGCCGCGTGACGGTGAATCTCGTGCGATTTCATGGACGATCCGACTCCGGTTTGACAATCTTTCAAGCATCTCAAAAACGGAACGGCCGACGTGTAACCGGATGAAAACAATGATGACAAACGATCACGAACCGGATGCCGGCCGGCATTCGCTACCGGTAATACGGTCCGATTCGGAAAAACTTGATGGTCTTTTCGCGCGGAAACGGAAGAATTTTCGTTTCATAAAACTATGGCGAACTCGTTTTGATAGGTATCACGGCGTGCCACTGCTGCGCGTCGCGACGCTCAACGCAGCCACGCGACGAGTTCGGAACAGGCCCACGCGATGCCGATGCACAGGAACAGCACGTGCAGCGCGATCTTGAACGACACGCCCCACGACGGATCGATCCGCATGACAGGCTCCCCCGGTTGATGTGCGGCCATGATCCGTCATCGATCGCGCCCCGAAAATGCGGAACCGGCGAATCGGGCCTCAGGCTGCGCCTGAGACCCGGCCTCGGTTCCCTGCTAACTTATCGGCCATTCCAACGCGATCGCCCCCACCCATCATGCGCTTCGACCTGACCGACCTGCGGCTCTTCCTGAACATCTGCGAGGCCGGCACGATCACGAGCGGCGCCGAGCGGACCCACATCACGCTGCAGGCCGCGAGCGAACGCATCCGCGGCATGGAGGACGAGCTCGGCGTACCGCTGCTGCACCGGACCAAGTCGGGCGCGCAGGCCACCGACGCAGGCCGCGCGCTCGAACACCACGCGCGCACCGTGCTGCAGCAGATCGACCACATGCGCGGCGAACTGCAGCAATTCGGCCAGGGGCTGCGCGGGCATATCCGGCTGCTGTGCAACACGGCGTCGCTGAGCGAATACCTGCCCGACGCGCTGGCCGACTACCTGCCGCATCATCCGAAGCTGTCGATCAGCGTCGAGGAGCGCTCGAGCCAGGAGATCGTGCATGCGATCCGCAACAAGACGGCCGAGGTCGGCATCGTCGCCGATTCGGTCGGGCTCGGCGGGCTCGAACAGAAGCCGTTCCGCGAGGACTGGCTGATCGTCGTCGTGCCGGCCGCGCATCCGCTCGCGTCACACGACAAGGTCGCGTTCGACACGATCGCCGATGCCGACTTCATCGGCCTCACCGACGGCAGCGCACTGCAGGTGCATCTCGCCGACCAGGCGCGCGCGCTCGGCAAGCGGATCCGCTACCGCGTGCAGTTGAAGAGCTTCGATGCGATCTGCCGCGTGATCGCCAGCGGCGTGGGCATCGGCATCGTGTCGCGCCATGCGGCCGAGCGTGCGATGCAGACGATGGACGTGCGGCTCGTCGAGCTGTCCGATCCGTGGAGCCACCGCCGCCTGAAGCTGTGCGCGCGGTCGTTCGATGCGCTGCCGAAATACACGCGGGAGTTCGTGGCGTTTTTGTCCGGCGAAGCAACGTCGCGGTAACGCCCGCCGCATTCGCTCCCCCCCTGCGACACACAGAAGCACGGCCAAGGCCGACACCGATCTTGCCACCCGCTACCGCGCGGATATCGACTGTCTGAACCGACCGGTCTGGTCGGTGATCGACAAGGCGGCGATCGAGGCTCGGCTTTAGCAGCGCTGATCGCGACCGCCGCCCCGACGCGCGACCTGACGCCATTCGATCCATACGGATAACGTTTTCTCTCGATTCTCAACGAGAACGCATAACCAGACAGCCTTCCCGCCCGCCGCATTCACACCTGCATTCCACGCCGCACCGCACCACCCATCGAAAAAACCCCGGTAATTTCCGCGCAATCCTGACCTCCCCCCTCCTCCCTCCGCTCCCACTATCCGGGTTTCTACCCGCGCCTCCGGCGTGAAAGTTCATTGACATCACACCGTCCAATGCCTAAATTTGGAAAACGTTTTCCAATGCATCCGCGCGACGCCGATCACGGCCCGCGCAGGGAGAACGCTTGCCCGCTCGAGTGGTGATTCAAGCTGTCCGTCTTCAGGGATCAGGGTTGCAAGGCGGCGGCCAGGCACGGGCATCGAGCGCGGCAACGGCCACACCCGCCCGTCCGTCATCACTATTCAAAACTGGAGACACAATGCATCCGCGCAGCAGATTCGCGCTCGGCGCCGCGCTCAGCGCCCTTTCCGTCCTGTTCGTCAGTGCCTGCGGCGGCAACGACATCACCGATCCGCCGTCTTCGTCGTCCCCGCCGTCGAACTCGACGCCGACGTCGCCGCCCGCCTCCGCGCTCGCGTCGAACTCGCTGCAGGCGCTCGTCTACGGCGCGGCCGACACGAGCGTGCCGGCCGGCACGGATACGCCGATCACGATGATGGGCCAGATGCGCGCGCTGTTCGACCTGATCCGGAAATCGCCCGACTTCACGCAGGTCGTGATGGATCTCGGCGACGGCACGCCCGTCCACGTGCTCGACACGAACACCGGCGACAAATTCCTGCCCGGCAAGCTCGCGCTCGGCCTGTCGTACATCCTGATCGACATGAAGTCGAAGAACGATCCGCAATACGCGAGCTACCTCGCGACCTACCAGAAGATCACGACCGCGATGATGGCGCAGTCGGGCGGCAACTATACGTATGCGAATACGTCGTGGGGCGAGTACTACTATCTCGTCGCGCTGAACAACCTGCAGGCGCACGGGATGCTCAACGAAGTCTTCAGCGACGCGATGCTCGCGACGCTGCAGCAGCGGCTGCGGTTCTGCGACATGTTCGGCCCCGACGCGAGCGGCAAGGTCGACACGTGCCCGGCAGCCGGCACGCCGATCGACATCGCGTCGCTCAACACCGCACAGAACTACTATGCGGTGTCCTACGGAATCGCCGGTCTGCGCCAGAAGCTCGGCTGGAGCAGCCCGTCGTTCGCATCGAAGACCGATCCGTCGGTCGCGACGATGGGCGCGCGCGACGCGCTGCTGTACACGCTCACGAACCATATCCGCAACGACTCGTCGGGCGGGTTCTCGGACGAAGCGTCGAACACGCACACGACCTACTACGACCAGGCGCGCTTCGACCGCTACAGCACGCTGCTGATCGGCGAAGTGACCGAGCGCACGTTCGAGATGGGCAACGAAGCGAATTTCACGCCGGAACTGAAGGGGTATCTGCGCAAGTCCGTCGACCTGATCCTGCCGCAGCTGAACGGCGACGGCGAAGGCTTCAACTACGGCCGCTCGATCGGCCCGTACGGCGATTCCGCGTTCATGGAAGTGCTGACGGCCGCGGCCAACGCCGGCGTGCTGTCCGACCAGGAGAAGCAGGTCGCATACACGTTCATCACGAAGGCGGCACATCGCTTCGACACGTTCTGGTACGACCCGTCGCTGCCGACGCCTTCGGTGAACATGTGGGTCAAGGGTCGCGGCACGGACGCGTATCGCGGCAAGCCGCGCGTGATGGGGGAGAACTTCAGCCTGCTGCACCAGTACCTGTACGTGAACGCGTGGTGGAACAAGCTCGGCTTCGGCGGCAAGGCACCGATGGCCGACGCCGACTACAACGCATGGCTCGACGCGCGCCCGCACTACACGCTCACCTGGTACAACCAGCCGAACGACCCCGCGCATCCGTACAGCGCGGCGCTGGTAACCGTGCGCGACGGCCGGCGCGTGATCAACCTGAACCTCAGCCAGGCGCCCGACTACAACTCGTTCACGCCGTACTACCCGGTGCCGTCCTCCGACAAGCTGACCTACGGCACGACCGATCTCGGCTACGCGTTGCTGATTCCGCAGGTGTCGTACAACGGCAAGACCTACATTCCCGTCACGTACTACAAGAACCTGAATGTCCAGCAAGGCAACGGGCAGGTGATCGTGTCGTTCGATACCGCGAAGTTCCGGCTCGCATCGAAGAACGCGGCGTACACGACGGATCTCGACCTCCAGGTGCACACGGTGCTGACGTTCGCGCACGGCTCGGTGGCGCGCAGCGACACGCTGAGCACCGGCACGCTCACCGGCAACCTGTCGGTCGAAACGGACTTCACGTCGTTCGCGGATTTCGCGTCGACGCAGGCCAACGGCGACGGCGTGTCGGTCGCGTACGCGAACAGCCCCGCGACCGGTTATGCGGCGACCGGGTTCGACAACTGCGCGCTGTCCGCCTTCGATACGGTGAACGGCACGACGAATCCGCTGTCGACGACGCCGATCGGCCAGTTGCATTCGAACTTCGCGTGCACGACGAAGCCGTTCGCACTCGGCGCGGGCGCGACCCGTACGTTCGGATGGACGCTGAAGTACGCCGACCCGGCCTGAGCGGGGTGACCCGCGCCCGGTGAATGCACCCGAAGCCGGTTTCGTCAGCCGGCTTCGGGATCGTCACGGACAGCGGGCATCACGCTCGCCGGCGATGCCCGCTCACAGCCACCCCGAAGCCGCCATGTACGCGCCGAGCGCGATCAGCCCGACGAAGAAGCAGCGCTTGAACGCCTTCTCGCTCATCACGCGCCGTGCATACTGCCCGCCGGCCATACCCGCCAGCGCCAGCACGAGCGCGAGCGCCGACACGCCGAGATCGACCGTCTCCAGCGCACCCGTCACGCGCAACTGCAGGCCGAGCACGATCGTCGAGGCGGTGAACGACAGCCCGAGCGCCTGGATCAGGTCGTCCTTCGACAGCCGCAGCGCCTGCAGGTACGGCACGGCCGGCACGACGAACACGCCGGTCGCGGCCGTCACGACACCCGTCAGGTAACCGACCACGGCCGACAGCCATTTTTCGTGGCGCCCCGGCGCGGGCAGCCGCGCGGCGGCGAGCCCCCACAGTCCGTAGAGAATCAGCACCACGCCGAGCGCCGCATGCGTCCAGGTGCTGCCGGCCGCGAGCGCGGGCAACCCGCCCGTCAGCGTGCCGATCGTCAGGCCGGCGAGCAGCGGCCACAGCCGGCGCAGCAGCGGCCCGAACGACGGGCCGAGCCACAACTGCCACACGTTGGTGATGAACGACGGCACGAGCAGCAGGCTCGCGGCGGCCGACGGCGGCATCGCAAGCGTCAGCAAGCCCATCGCGATGGTCGGCAGGCCGAGCCCGATCATTCCCTTGACCGCGCCGGCCAGCAGGAAAACCACCACGACGATCGTCAGCGTGTGAATGTGCATGAAAGGCATTCCGTCCGGTTGAGTACGGCGCCGATGGTGAACCCCGATCGCGCCGCCCGCCATCTGGCTTTGCCTGAGGCTGGCTCGGGCCTGGCGCGCGGAGCCGGCGCGGCCGGCGCACGCGCGCATTCGCACACCGCGCAGCCGCCGTCCGGCGCACGCCCGCCATCGTTCAACGCAGGTCGCGTGCGCCGGCTACCGGCCCGGTCGATCAGTCCCCGTGAAATGTCCCCCGTCCCTGCTCGCTGTCGAGGTGAGCCATCTGTGCGGCCGGATAGCGCTCGCCGGCAGCCGCCCCGGCGGGAACCGCCGCTTCGATGCGCATGATGTCATCGACCGTTAGTTGCATCTCAGCCGCCTGCAGCGCGTCCTGAAGCTGCGTGCGCTTGCGCGCGCCGATCAGCGGCACGATATCGCCGCCGCGCGACAGCACCCACGCGATCGCGACCTGCGCGGGATTGCTGCCCTTCTCGTCGGCGATGGCGCGCAGCGCGTCGACGAGCGCGAGGTTGTGCGCGAGGTTCTCGCCCTGGAAGCGCGGGCTCGCCGCGCGGAAATCGCGCTCGCCCTGCCGCGCCGTGCTCCAGCGCCCGCCGAGCAGGCCGCGCGACAGCACGCCGTAGGCCGTCACGCCGATCCCGAGTTCACGGCACGCGGGCAGGATCCCGGCCTCGATACCGCGCGACAGCAGCGAATATTCGATCTGCAGGTCGGAGATCGGCGCGACGGCCGCCGCGCGGCGGATCGTGTCGACGCCGGCTTCCGACAGGCCGACATGGCGCACGTACCCGGCCTTCACGAGATCGGCGATCGCGCCGATCGTCTCCTCGATCGGCACCGCCGGATCGACGCGCGCCGGCCGGTAGATGTCGATGTAGTCGGTGCCGAGCCGTTTCAGCGAGTACGCGACGAAGTTGCGGATCGCCGCCGGCCGCGCGTCGTAGCCCGCAAACCCGCCGGCCGGATCGCGCAGCGCGCCGAATTTCACGCTGATCAGCACCTGGTCGCGTGCCCGGCCGCGCAGCGCATCGCGGATCAGCATCTCGTTGTCGCCCATTCCGTAGAAATCGCCGGTGTCGAGCATCGTGATGCCGTGGTCGAGCGCCGCGTGCAGCGTCGCGATGCTCTCGGCACGATCGGCCGGCCCGTAGAAGTCCGACATCCCCATGCAGCCCAGCGCGAGCGCCGATACCCGCGGGCCCGACCGGCCCAGTTCACGCCTATCCATGTCCGTTTCCTCGAGTGATGAATCAACAGGCAGGATTCTGGGCGCATCGCGACGCACGATAAATGCGAAACACTCCACCAAACCATTCGACGCTGATTAACAATGGAGCCTGTCCATCCGCCCACACCCCCGCCCCGCATGGATCATCTGCATGCAATGCGCATCTTTGCGCGCGTCGCCCATCTCGGCAGCTTCACGAAGGCGGCCGAGCAGTTGCAACTGCCGCGCCCGACGGTCAGCAACGCCGTCCAGTATCTGGAAAAGCACCTGAAGGTCCGCCTGCTGCAGCGCACGACACGGCGCGTCGCGCTGACGGCCGAGGGTGCGACCTACTACGAGCGCTGCATGCGGTTGCTGGCCGATCTCGACGATGCGGAAACGCTGTTCGAGGACGCCGGCGCGACGCCGCGCGGCGCGATCCGCGTCGACCTGCCCGAGCGCTTCGCGGTGAACCAGATGATTCCGGCGCTACCGGATTTCCACGCACGCTACCCCGACCTGCGCGTCGTGATCGGCACGACCGACCGCTTCGTCGATCTCGTCGCCGACGGCATCGACTGCGCGGTGCGGGTCGGCACGATGTCCGACACGTCGCTCGTCGCGCGGCGCATCGGCGAGCTGGCGCAGATCAACTGCGCGGCGCCCGCGTATCTCGAGCGGTACGGCACGCCGCGCTCGCCGGACGCGTTGCCCGACCACGTCGCGGTCGGCTATTTCTCGAGCCGCACGGGCCGTGAGCTGGACTGGGAATATGCGGACATGGATACGGGCGAGCTGCACGCGGTCAAGATGCGCAGCGTCGTGTCGGTCAACAGCTCGCAGGCGTATCTCGCGTGCTGCCTTGCGGGCCTCGGGCTGATCCAGGCGCCGCGCGAAGGGCTCGGGCCGCTGCTGGCGGACGGCTCGCTGGTCGAGGTGCTGCCGGAATGGAATGCCGAGCCGCTGCCCGTGTCGGTGGTGTTTCCGACCGGGCGGCATCTCGCGCCGCGCGTGCGGATCTTCGTCGACTGGCTCGCGGAGACGCTCGGCGCCGCGCCCTGGGTGACGTGACGGCAGCCGGGGCCGGTGCACCCGGCCCCGCCCGCTCAGAACTTGTGGCGGATCGCGGCGCGCACCGCGAACTGGTTCGACGACGCCGACGGGCCGTCCGTCCCGACCACGTAGCCGCCGTCGGCCGCGGTGCCGGTCTTGTCGCCGGCAACCTTCTGCCATGCGCCCTGCAGGTAAACGTCGGTGCGCTTCGACAGGCTGTAGTCGGCCATCAGGCCGACCGTGTGGTACTTCGGCTTGAACGATCCGGCCGCGGCATCGAACTTGCCGTCCGTGTACACGTACTGCGCGCCGAGATAGAAATCGGGCGTGAGCTGGTACTTGCCGTTGATCTCGAAGTTCTGGAACTTCGTCGCGGTCAGCCCGAGGCCGGCGAACGTCGAGGCCGGCAGGTAGACCGTCGATACCGGATTCTTGACGTCCGTCTTCGTATAGACGAAACCGACCGTGGCCTGGCCGAACGTGTAGTTGACGCCGCCGCCGAAGATCCGCAGGCGGTCGGCGACGAAGTTCGCGTCATCCGCGGCGATCGCGCCCGCGTTGCCGACCCCCGGGTTGTTCGCCTGCAGGTACGCGGCCGCGACCTGCAGCCCGGCCAGCGAATACTGCGCACCGAGGCTGTACTGCCGGTTGTTCGAGAAGCCGGTGCTGTTGCTGAAGCTGTACGTGCCGCCGAACGTCAGGCCGTTCCAGTCGGCGCTCGCATACTTGACCGTGTTGTTGACGCGGAACGAGTTGTCCGTGTTGTCGTTGTCGAACGGGTGCGAGAACAGCGTGCCGCCCCAGTTGCCGTTGGCCGTGAGCGGCGCCAGATAATCGACGACCGAGTCGTACTGGCGGCCGAAGGTCAGCGTGCCGAAGCGCGACTCGGAGAGCCCGACGAACGCCTGGCGGCCGAACATGCGGCCGCCCTGCCCGAGCCGGCCGTTGTTGACGTCAAAACCGTTTTCCAGCGTGAAGATCGCCTTCAGCCCGCCGCCGAGATCCTCGCTGCCCTTCAGGCCCCAGCGGCTGCCCTGCGCATAGCCGCTCGCGAGCTGGTAGTTCGACTTTCCGACCCCATTCACATTCACGTTGTTCGTGTAGTTGAAGCCTTCGTCGATCACACCGTACAGCGTCACGCTGTTCTGGGCGAAGACCGGCGCGGCGAAAGCGGCCAGCGCGGCGGCAAAAATGACGTGCTTCTTCATGACGGATCTCCGGAGCCGGGGCCGGACGGGTCGCGCGCCCGGCGAATGTTTGATCTGTTGTATGTGTGGCCCGCAGGGCGGACGACGCGGTGTGCGGCCGCGTGAGGACAAAATGGTGTCACGTCGCAAACCGTCCGTCCATCGGGGCATGTGAACCCTGCGCAAAACGTTGCGCTCGTCCAACTGCCCCGCCGCGCGGACTGCCTGACCCGGCTTATCGGCAGCGGCGGGACGCGCCGCCATCCGCGTAAACCCGGGGCCTGGCGCATCGGTGGCACAATGCGCATCCGTTCGTCATTTCTTCACGAAGTCATGCTTCACCCCGATTCAAGTGCGGCGCGTGCCGGCCGTGCACGCGGCCCGCGCCGGAAGGCGGCCCGATGACCGCGCCGGCCCGGGCCGGCCGCTACGCCGAGCTCGATTTCTTTCGCGGCCTCGTGCTGCTCGTCATCGTCGTCGACCACATCGGCGGCAGCATCCTGTCGCGCGTGACGCTGCACGCGTACGCGCTGTGCGACGCAGCCGAGGTGTTCGTGTTCCTCGGCGGCTTCGCGACCGCGATCGCGTACAACTCGCTCGCCGAGCGGCACGACGAAGCCGCCGCGCGCCAGCGCTTCATCCGGCGCGCGTTCGAGATCTACCGTGCGTTCCTCGTGACGGCCGGCCTGATGCTGCTGATCACGGCCGTGCTGAACGCGTTCGCGATCGACGGCCCGAACATGCCGACCAACGACCTCGACGGCCTGCTCCACAAGCCGCTCGCCGCGCTGCGCGACATCCTGCTGTTCCGCCGCCAGCCGTACCTCGCGTCGGTGCTGCCGATGTACGCGTTCTTCGCGCTGCTCGTCCCGCTCACGCTGCCGCTCGCACGCACGCAGCCGTGGCTGCTGCTCGCGTTCAGCGGCTCGCTGTGGTTCGCGGCGCCGCATGTCGCGCGCTTCCTGCCGACCGTCGAAGGCGCGCCGTGGGACTTCAACCCGTTCGCGTGGCAGTTCCTGTTCGTGCTCGGCGTGATCGCGCGCTGCCAGCCCGTCTACCAGACGCTCGCGCCCAAGCCGCAGGGCTGGCTGCTGACGGCCGTGTCGCTCGCGATCGTCGCGGCCGGCGCGTACTACCGGCTGCGCATCGAACCGTTCCCGACCGATCCGTCGATCAAGCAGAACCTCGGCGCGCTGCGGCTCGCGAACTTCCTCGCGATCGCGTGGCTCGCGGCCAAGCTCGTCCACCTCGGCTGGATGAAGAAGGTCGCGCACGCGATGCCGTGGATCGGCACGATCGGCCGGCAGGGGCTGCTGTGCTTCGTCGCGGGCACCGGCATCTCGCTCGCGGTCGATTCGCTGCTTTACCAGGCGACCGAGGGCTATCTCGACGTGAAACTCGGGCTGACCGCCGACGTCGTCGCGATGGGCCTGCTGTATCTCGTCGCCAAACTCTACGGGCCGCTCGTCGCGCGGCTGCCGTTCCGATCGCGGCGATGACGCGCCGCGCCGTCATGCGCCGCTGCTACGATAGCCGGCGCCTCTCCTGAAACGATTCGACATGCGCCGACTCGCCCTTCCGTTCGCCCTCGCCCTGATCGCCGGCTCCATCGCCACCGCCCGCGCCACGCCGCCCGCGCCGGCGGCATCGCCCGCGCCGCCGCCGGCCGTCCAGACCGCGACGACCCCGTCGGCCGCCCAGGAGCCCGCGCTCAATCCGGGCAGCAGCGTCGTGCTGCGCACGTTCCGGTCGGCGTCGCTGAAACGCGACTGGTCGTACACGGTCTACCTGCCGCCCGGCTACAACCCGGAAGGCGCGCGCTATCCGGTGATGTACCTGCTGCACGGCAATGCCGGCAACGCGAACGACTGGGTCACGCAGGGCCGGCTGCAGGCCACCGCCGACACGCTGATCGAGCGCCGCGAGATTCCGCCCGTCGTGATCGTGATGCCGCAGGGCGGCACCGACTGGTACGTCGACCGCAAGGAGAAGATGCAGAGCGCGTTCCTCAACGACCTGCTGCCCGAAGTCGAAGCGCACTTCGCGGTGTCGAACCAGCGCGCGGGCCGTGCGATCGGCGGCGTGTCGATGGGCGGGTTCGGCGCGCTGCGCTTCTCGCTGCTCGAACCGGGGCTGTTCTGCGGCGCGATGCTGCTGAGCCCCGCGATCTACGCGAACGAGCCGCCGCTCAATTCCGCCGCGCGCTACGTCGGCGTGTTCGGCGACCGGCAGTTCGACCCGCGCGTGTGGCACGAACTCAACTACCCGGCGCTGATGCGCGGCTATTTCGCGCGCAGCTGGCGCATCCCGATGTTCATCGCGGCCGGCGACGACGACCTGACCATCCAGGCCGAATCGAGCGTGCTGTACACGCACCTGCGCCGCGCGCAGAACCCGGCCGAACTGCGTATCGTCGACGGCGGGCATACGTGGGACGTATGGCGCGGGCTGCTCGGGACGGGACTGAAGTACGCGCTCGAGTGCGTGAAGTGACGGCGGGCGGGCGCTACCCCGCCCGTGTTCACCCAGCCCGACGGTGACCGGCCGGCCGCAGGCCGTCGCCCCGTCCCATGCGCTGCGCACGCCGTCCCGGCGCGTCCGTACCTGACGGCGGGCTCAAAGCCACGTGCCGCCCTGCCGCTCGTCCGGCTCCCCGGCGAGCGCATCGAAATCGTGAATCCAGTCCAGGTGATGCAGCACGCTGTCGCGCTCGGCCAGACGCGCGTTGCGTGCCTGCGCGGCCGGCCCGTCGGGCAGGTGCAGCACATCGGCCACGGAAATCGACGCGTACTGCACCTTGCGCGTGCGGCCGCGACGCAGCCGCTCGTACGCTTCCTGCGCTTCGCGCCAGTTGCCCGGCCCTGCCTGCGCCAGTTGCGCCGCCAGCACCACCGCATCCTCGATCGACTGGTTCGCGCCCTGCCCGTGGTGCGGCACCAGCGCATGCGCGGCGTCGCCGATCAGCGTCACGCGGCCGCGGCTCCAGCGGCCGAGCGGCGGCCGATGGAACAAGCCCCAGCGCTGGCTGATCGGCACCGCGGTGATCATCTGCACCACCGCCGGATGCCAGTCCCTGAATACACGCAGTTGCTCGCCCTCTTCCGACGGCATCACCCAGTCGCGCGACGGCCACGGTGACGGATGACGCTCGACCAGCAGGAAATTCTGGTCGCCGCCGTCGCCGATCGGATAGTGCAGCAGGTGCCCGTGCGGCCCGATCCAGTACTGCAGCGTTTCGGGATCGGGCAGCAGGCTCAGCCGCGCGGCCGGCACCACGCCGCGAAACCCCGAACAGCCCGAATACAGCGCATCGTCGTAGCCGAGCATCCAGCGCCGCGTGATCGAGCGCGCGCCGTCCGCGCCGACCACGAGATCGGCGTCGATGCGCACGCCGTTGTCGAACGCCAGCGTGACGCGATCGGCGTGCTGCACGAGATCGGTCAGCCGGTGGCCGAGATGGATGCTGTCGAGGCCGACCGCCTTCGACAGCACGGCCTGCAGATCCGCGCGATGCACACCCCAGTACGCGCCGCCGAATTGCCGGCGATAGTCGGGCTCGCCGCGATGATGGCCGATCACCGCGCCGCTGCGGCCGTCGCGATAGACGAGCCCCGGGATGTCCGCGCACACCGCGTCGAAGGCCGCACGCAAGCCCATGCGTTCGTAGAAGCGCGTCGCATTGGCCGACAGCGCGACGGCCGCGCCGACTTCGCGCAGCACCTCCGTCTGTTCGTAGATCTGCGCGTCGATGCCGTGCTCGCGCAGCGCGAGCGCGAGCGTCAGGCCGCCGATCCCGGCGCCGACGATCGCAATCTTCAGGTTCGTCTGCATGATGAAGGTGTCTCCGATATTCCGATGTGGGGTGTGCGACGTGCGCAGCGGCCATGCCGATTGCATGGGCCGTATCGGTATTCTCGGGAGCCGACTTTCATTCCACAATAAAATGAAATGAATCTGCATCATCACCGGATGCAATGAACCGGGCGAGGCAAAACCCATGGAACTGAGCGATATCGACCTCAACCTGCTGCTGCTGTTCCAGCGGCTGATGCAGGAACGGCGCGTGTCGAGCGTCGCCGAGCAGATGAACATGAGCCAGCCGGGCGTGAGCAACGCGCTCGCGAAGCTGCGCCGCCGGCTCGGCGATCCGCTGTTCGTGCGCGGGCCGGGCGGCGTGGTGCCGACGCCGTTCGCGCTGCGCCTGGCGGAACCCGTGTCGCACGCGCTCGCGACCCTGCACGCCGCGCTCAATCCCGAGACCGGTTTCGATCCGCTGCGCGCCACGCGCACGCTGACGATCGGCATGACCGACATCGGCGAAGTCGTGTTCCTGCCCGCGCTGCTCGAACACCTGTCGCAAGCGGCGCCGGGCATCGCGCTCAATACCGTGCGCAACACGAGCATCAACCTCGGCGACGAAATGGCCGACGGCCGCGTCGATCTCGCGATCGGCCTGCTGCCGCAGCTCAAGGGCGGCTTCTATCAGCGCCGGCTGTTCGATCAGCGTTATGTGTGCCTGTTCCGGCGGGGGCATCCGCTCGAGGACGCGCCGCTGACGGTCGACGCATGGCGCAATGCAGAACATCTGGTCGTGGTGTCGGCCGGCACCGGTCACGGGCAGGTGGACGAATGGCTGAAGCGCCGTCGCGTGACGCGACAGGTACGGCTGACGGTGCCGCATTTCATGAGCGTCGGCTACATCCTGCAGCGCACCGACCTGATCGCGACGGTGCCCGAGCATCTCGCGCAGCAGCTCGCCGCACCGTTTTCGCTGGGCTGGCGCGCACTGCCCGTCGCGCTGCCGGGGACGCCGATTCACATGCTCTGGCATGCGCGGGTCAACCAGGACGAGGGGAACCGGTGGCTGCGCGACGTCGTGGTCGATCTGTTTGCGCAGACCGACACGCGGGCACGCAGGGCCGCGCCCGGCCGGACGAAGTAGTCAGTCGCACGTGCGTTGCGATGTCGCCCGGACATGCGCGCCGCGCATTTCGACTACATTGCCGAATGCGGCGATGATCCCGGTCATCGGCCGCCTCGTCCTCTTTCAACCAGCAGGAAATCAAGCCATGTCTGTCTCGAAGAAATTCGCAGCCGTCACCGGCGCCGGCTCCGGCATCGGTCGCGCAGCGGCCGTCGCGCTCGCCCAGGCGGGATTCACCGTCGCGCTGCTCGGTCGCACGGAGGCCTCGTTGCGCGAAACGCAGGACGCGATCCGCGCCGCCGGCGGCGACGCGCACGCGTTTCCTGCGGACGTCACCGACGAAGCATCGGTCGACCACGCGTTTGCGCAGATCGCGCAGCAGTTCGGCCGGCTCGACGTGCTGTTCAACAATGCCGGCCGCAACGCCCCGCCAGTTGCGCTCGACGAATACGAATTCGACGTGTGGAACGGCGTCGTCGCGACGAACCTGACCGGCGTCTTTCTGTGCGCGCGGGCCGCATGGCGCCTGATGAAAACGCAAACGCCGCAGGGCGGCCGAATCATCAACAACGGCTCGATCTCGGCGCATGCGCCGCGCCCCGATACGATCGCGTACACGGCCACCAAGCATGCGGTGACCGGAATCACCAAGGCGCTGGCGCTCGACGGCCGCCGGTACAACATCGCGTGCGGCCAGATCGACATCGGCAATGCCGCGACGTCGCTGACGGAACGGATGACGCAAGGCGTCCCGCAAGCCGACGGCAGCCTCGCGCCCGAGGCGCGCATGGACGTCACGCACGTCGCGAACGCGATCGTCCAGATGGCGAACCTGCCGCTGGACACGAACATCCTGAACATGACGATCATGGCGACGGCCATGCCGTTCGTCGGGCGGGGGTAAGCGCGCGCGACATCGAATCCCGTTCGGGCCGCCTGCGTCCGCGGCGCTGCATCGCCGGGCCGGCCCGAATCATGCACGCTCAGCTCGCTGCGAGATATCGCTGCGGCGATTCGCCCGTGATCCGTCGGAACATGACGATGAACGCGCTCGCGCCGCGATACCCGAGATCCTTTGCCACCTGCGCAACCGACTGGCCGAGCGCAAGGCGCGTGATCGCTTCCGCGACGCGCATCTGCTGCCGCCAGGCCACGAACGTCAGCCCCGTCTCGGCATGCAGCCGGCGCGCGAGCGTACGGCCGCTCGCGCCGAATTGCTCGCCCCAGAAGTCCAGCGTGAGATCGCTCGCGGGGTCGTTCATCATGTGCTCGCACAGCTTGAGCAGGCGCTCGTCGCGCGGCAAGGGCACACCCGGCTCGGCGAGGCTCGGCGTTTCCGCGAGCACTTTCATCAGCAACGACGCGGCGAGTCCGGCACGGCTCGTGGCCGTATAAGTATCCGCCCCGTCGACCACCGTGAGCGCGAGTTCCCGCAGCAACACCGACACGGCGATGACCGCCGGCTCTTCCCAAGGCCACGGAAACACTTCGGGTTCCACATAGACGCTGCATAGCGCGGTGTCGCCCACCGCGTGCAGTTCGTGATCGACGTCCGACGGCAGCCACACCGCCCGCGACGGCGGGAGCGTCCACGTTCGGGCCGGCGTGAGCACGCGGACGACGCCCTTGGCTGCAAAGACGAGCTGGCCATGGCGATGCTGATGCCAAGCCACGCGTTCGCCTTGACGGTAGTTCACGAGGGTCGCGGCCACTTGGCGCGGCAGCGGCACCCGCGCCAGCGGATAGCGCTTGAGCAGGAAAGCCTTCATCGGAGACGGTCGAAAGGAAGTGCGCCATGATATTTCAAATTCACCAAATTCTGTCAAAAAATCGATATCGCCTGTCTACCTTTCGGCTGCGGAAGGCATTAATCTCCTTATCCATCAATGGTTACGGCCAAATCCCGCCCTCCATATTTAATACGTCTCATTCTTATCTATGAGACACAACACGTGCAGCCGGCACGTCCGCACGACCTTCGACGACTTATGCCTCCGATTGCCTCATTGCTCCGCTACTCACGCTGGTTGCTGCCGGTCGCGCTGCTCGCGAGTCTCGCGAGCGGCTTCGCGAACGCGGCGCTCGTGGCACTCATCAACCAGGCGCTGCAAGCGTCGGGCGCACGGCTGATGCACCTGGGCATGCGCTTCGTACTGCTCGCCGCGCTGGTGCTCGTGACGCGCATCGGCTCGCAGGCGCTGTTCATGTATCTCGGTCAACGCGTCAAGGCTCAACTGCGCATGCAGACGATCGGACGCATTACTGCCGCATCGTTCCGCGATCTGGAGCGATGCGGCGCGGCCCGCGCGGTGGGCGCGCTGACCCAGGATCTCGACAGCATCGTCGTGTTCTTCGTGAGCCTGCCCTCCATTGCGATGCAGGGCGCCGTGATCGTCGGCTGTCTCGCGTACCTTGGCATGCTCTCGCTGCCGATCCTCGCGGTCGCGCTGGGCGTGCTCGGGGCCGGCACGCTCGGCACGCAGCTGCTGAGCGCCCGTGCGCTGCGTCATCTGCGCGCCTCGCGCGACCGCGAGGACACGCTGCTGAACCAGTTTCGTGCGTTGTTCGACGGCGCCAAGGAACTCAAGCTGCATCGCGCACGCGCGGACGCGTTCGTCGGCAGCGAGCTCGCACCGCACGTGGAAGCGGTGCGCGTGCAGCGCACACGCGGCTATGTGCTGCACGCGCTCGCGGCAAGCTGGGGCAATTTGCTGCTGTTCGGCTTCGTCGGCCTGACGACTTTCGTGCTCGCGCATCTGTTCGGCGCCGACGCACAAGTCATGTCGGGCTACGCGCTCGTGTTCCTCTATCTGATCATGCCGGTCGAAGGGCTGCTCGCGGCGCTACCGTCGCTCAACTCGGCACGCGTTGCGTTCGAGCGCATCGGCGCGCTCGAAGCGGCGCTGCCTGCCGAACCAGGCAATCACGCCGATTCCGCCCCAGCCCCGGCCGAAGGATTCTCGCGCATCGCGCTCGAAGGTGTCGAACATCGTTATGTGCGCGAAAGCGACGACGGCCTGTTCACGCTCGGGCCCGTCGATCTGACGTTCGACGCCGGAGAGCTCGTGTATCTCGTCGGTGGCAACGGCAGCGGCAAGACCACGCTCGCGAAGCTGCTCGTCGGCCTTTACGCGCCCGAGCGCGGCCGTCTGCTCGTCGACGGCGTCGCCGTGGACGACGCGACGCGTGCCGCGTATCGACAGCGTTTCTCGGTGGTCTTCAGCGATTTTCATCTGTTCGATTCGCTGCTCGGCCTGACCGGCGAACGCGAAGGGATGGTGCGTTCGTTGCTCGTCGCGCTGCAACTCGACCACAAGGTGCGCATCGAGCGCGGCACGTTCTCCACGCTCGCCCTTTCGCAAGGTCAGCGCAAGCGCCTCGCGCTGCTGGTCGCATTCCTGGAGGATCGACCGTTCTATGTCTTCGACGAATGGGCGGCCGATCAGGACCCGGCCTTCAAGGACGTGTTCTATCGCACGCTGTTGCCCGCGCTGAAGGCGCGCGGCAAGACCGTACTGGTCATCACGCACGACGATCGCTACTTCGATCTCGCCGACCGTCTCGTCAAACTCGAGAACGGGCGCATCGCCGCGATTAGCGCGGACACGGCCGGCGCGGACAACACGCAGCGTACGGGCAGCAACGACATGGCGAGCGCGGCATGAGCCATATCGTGCGCGACGAAGCAGCCCGCTCCGCATGCGGCGACACCGGCAATGCCGCGACGTTCTCGCTCGAACGCGTGTCGTACGTCGCCAGCGGCCGTCCCCTGCTGCAATCGATCAATCTCGCGATCGAACCCGCATGCGTGACCGGGCTGGTCGGGCACAACGGTTCGGGCAAATCCACGCTCGTCAAATTGCTCGCTCGTCAGCTCGCCCCCTCTGCCGGCACGATTCGCTACGCGGGCAAGCCGCTCGCCGACTGGGGCGCACGCCAGTTCGCGCGCCAGGTCGCGTATCTACCGCAGCAGACGCCGCCCACCGACGGCATGACCGTGCACGAACTGGTCGCCCTCGGGCGTTATCCGTGGCATGGCGCACTCGGACGCTTCGGGGACGAAGACGCCGCGCACGTCGAGCGCGCGATGCGTGCAGCGGATGTGCTCCGTCACGCCGATCGCCCCGTCGACGTACTGTCGGGCGGCGAGCGTCAGCGTGCATGGCTGGCGATGCTGGTCGCACAGGACTGCCGCTGCATGCTGCTCGACGAACCGACGTCGGCGCTCGACCTCAACCATCAGCTCTCGGTGCTCGAACTCGTGCGCACGCTCTGCGCGACGAGGGCGATGAGCGCCGTCGTCGTCCTGCACGACGTGAACATGGCCGCGCGGTTCTGCGACCGTATCGTTGCGCTGCGCGAGGGCCGTCTGCTGATGCGCGAGCGCGCCGCCGACATCATGGACCCGGTACACCTCGAATCGATCTACGGCGTGCCGATGCGCGTGAGCGCCGATCCGGTCAGCGGGCGGCGCCTGGGGTTTCCGGCATGAATCTGCTCGTTGCGAATCCGCGCCGCCGGCAACTGCTCGTCGCGCTCACCGCGCTCGCCGGCTCAGGCCCACGGTTCTCCACGCCATGCGTCGCTGCCGCGGTCACACGGTTCCCGCACCGCATCGTGGTGCTCAACTGGGAACTGACGGAAACGCTGCTCGCGCTCGGGCGCGCGCCCGTCGGCATTCCGTTGCCCGACTGGTATGCGAGCGGCATCGTGACGCCGCCGTTGCCGCCCGGCGTCGCCGATGTCGGCCTGCTCTATCAACCGAATTTCGAGGTGCTGCTCGCGCTCGCGCCGGATCTCATCATCGTCACGCCGGCGCATGCGGCGCTGATGACGCCGCTCCGACGCATCGCGCCGACGCTCACGCTGGGCACATACATGAGCGCTGCACGACCGCTCGAAGTGCTCTGCGACGAAACATCCGCGATGGGGCGCGCGATCGATGCGCCGCTATGCGCCACCGAGCTGATCGCCGCCGCGCAACGGGAATTCGCGTCGGTGGCCACCCGGATCGCGAGCACCGGGGCTCCCCCTGCGCGAGCCGTGATCGTCGCCGAAGCACTCGACGAGCGACATTTTCGCGTCTATGGCACGGGTAGCCTGTTCGACGACGTGCTCGCGCGCATCGGTGTCGACAATGCTGCCCATCCTCGCGACGCGGCGAGCCGCGCGGCCTCCACGCCATGGCGCACCTCCGTAACCGGCTCGGCCACCGTCGCGCTGGAACGCCTGTTCGATGTCCCGCACGCGGACATTCTGCTGATCGGGCCGCTGCGCGCCGACGTGCGTGCCGCGCTGAACCAGAGCCCGTTGTGGCGTGCGCTGCCTGCCGTGCGCAAGAAACGCGTCGCAGTACTGCCGGTGATCGCGGCCTTCGGCGGACTCGTGTCGATGCAGCGCTTCGCCGCGGCCGTCTCGACCGCCCTCGCCACACTTGAGCACGGCGGAGGCGGCCTTGCGTAACCTCGTGCTGGCCGGACGCGTCGCGCGGACAAGCGATCGGCGCCTGGCGCTGGTCGGCGCCATGGCCGTACTCGCCGCCTGCCTCACCGCCACGGACGTGCATCGCGCACTGGCGGGCGCATCCTTTTGGCGCGCGCTCACGGCCACCGCCGACACGCAGGACGTGGGGGCCTTGCTCGTCCACTACAGCCTGCTGCCACGCGTCGCGATGACGCTGCTGTGCGGCGCCGCACTCGGTCTCGCGGGCACGCTGATGCAACAGGTGCTGCGCAATCCGCTCGCTGAACCCATGACGCTCGGGGTGTTCCCGGGCGCGTACCTCACGCTGTCTGTCGCGACGATCTGGATGCCCGGCTGGTTGGCCATGGGTCGAAGCACGCTGGCGCTCGCGGGCGGCGCGGCCGCGATGCTCGTCGTGTTCGCGCTGGCATGGGCGCAACGTATGTCGCCGCTCGGCGTGATCCTCGGCGGCATGGTGGTGAACCTGTACTGCGGCGCAATCAGTCTCGCGATCTCGGTGGTGCATTTCGACAGGCTTGCGGGCTTGCAGATCTGGGGCGGCGGCGCGCTCGACCAGAACGGCTGGCAACCGACGCTGCATCTGGGCATGCAGCTCGCCGCCTGCGCGGGCGGCGCCGCACTGCTCTATCGTCCGCTGAGTCTGTTCGACGCAGGCGACACCACGGCGCGCCATCTCGGTGTCGCGGTCGGATGGGTGCGCGGCGCCGCGTTGTTCGTCGCGGTCGCGCTCACGGCGTTCGTGGTCGCCGAAGTGGGCGTCATCGGCTTCATCGGCCTGGCCGCACCGTTGCTGGCCCGCCTGGCCGGCGCGCGGCAATTGCGCGCGCGGCTCGTGTGGTCACCGCTCACCGGCGCGGCGCTGCTGTGGCTCACCGATGAAATCGTGCGCACGGCCGCGCGGGCCGACCTGTTTTCCGCGCACGTGATCGCAACCGGAAGCGCGACCGCGATCGTGGGCGTGCCGCTGCTCGTCGCGTTGCTGCCGCGTTTGCGCACGCGGCCCGATGCGCATGCTGCAACGGGCCCCCGGCATGATCGCCGCGCGCCTCGTGCGATGGCGCTGGTGTGGGCCATGCTGCTGCCGCTCGCATGCCTGCTGTCGCTGGCGGTCTCGCGCGGCCCCACCGGCACGAGCGTCGCAACGCTCACGCACATCGAAAGCCTGCTGTTCTGGCGCGGCCCTCACCTCGTTGCGGCGCTGGCGGCGGGCGCTCTGCTGGCAGTCGCGGGAACACTGCTGCAACGCATGAGCGCGAATCCGATGGCGAGTCCCGACGTGCTCGGTGTGGGTTCCGGCGGCATGTTCGGCATGGTCGCCGTGCTGTTTCTCGGTCACCGCCTCGTTCCCGCCGCGCTGGTGGCAGGCTGCGTGGCCGGCACGTTCGCGACGTTGGTGCTGCTCGTCTGGTTCGGACGGCGCGCGCGATTCGCGCCCGAGCGCCTGCTGCTCGTCGGGCTGTCGATCAGTGCGCTGTTCAACACGGTAGTCGGCGCGCTGATGTCAAGCGGCGATCCGCGCGCGGGCGTGCTCGTCGATCTGCTGATCGGATCCACCTACTACGTCGCGCCTGGCATCGCATGGAGCGTCGCGGCACTGGCGCTCCTCACGCTCGCCGTTGCACCGCTGACCGGACGCTGGCTCGCCGCTCTGGCGCTCGGCACGGACGTCGCGGCGAGCGTCGGCGTGCCCGTGGGTCGCGCGCGCTTCGCATTGCTGCTGCTGGCGGCCATGTCAACGGCGGCGGCTACCGTGATTGTCGGGCCGTTGTCGTTCGTCGGGCTGATCGCGCCGCATATCGCCCGATTTTCCGGTGCGCGCCGCCCCGTGCCGCAGCTCTATCTGGCCGCAACCCTCGGCGCGCTGCTGATGGTGACGGCGGACTGGCTCGGGCGGCAGATCGCTTTTCCGCAGGAAATCGCGACCGGCCTCGTCGCCACGCTGCTCGGCGGACCGTGGCTCGTCGCGCTCGTGATGCTGCGCGGGTTGCGGCGGTAATTGCGTCGCGGGTCGCGGGATCGACCACGATGTCGGTCCGGCGATTGTGCGGTAGTGCATGGATTCAGGACAGACGAGGCCGTCAGATGCCCGTCGATAAAGATCGTCCCCCCATTTTTCAACCCGCCGCTGGCGGGAGGAAGCAGTTCGACGTTTTTTCAACATCGGGATGATCAACCATGACAACGAGAATAGACCACCCGCGCGCGCGGCGCGTGACGACGGGACGACGCAGCGGTGCCCCGCTCGCCTTTTCGGCACTGTGCCTCGCCTCCTCGTGGGCGAACGCGCAAGGCTCGCCCGCCCCGGCCGGCGGCATGCTGCCCGTCTTGACGGTGGTGGGCACAAAGGACGCCGATGCGACAACCGAAGGCAGCGGCAACTACGCTGCAAAGTGGGCCACCATCGGCGGAAAGGTCGCGCAATCGATCAAGGAGACGCCGAACTCGGTCTCGGTGCTCACGCGCGAGCGGATGGACGACCAGAACGTCACGACCATCCAGCAGGCGTTGCGCTCCGTGACCGGCGTCAGTTCGATCGACTACGGCGACGGTACCGCGTACTTCCGCGCGCGCGGCTCGCAGCTCGGCATTGAATTCGATGGGGTCCCGACACTGAGCGGCCTGCAGTACCAGTTGCAATTCGATCTGGCGATGTACGACCGCGTCGAGATCCTGCGCGGCCCGGCAGGCTCGATCGATGGCATGGGCGAGCCGGGCGGCGTCGTCAATCTCGTGCGCAAGCGCCCCCAGGATCAGTTCCACGTCGGCACGGAAACACAGGTCGATTCGTTCGGCAGCGTGCGCCAGATGATCGACGTCACCGGGCCGCTGAACAAGGACGGCACGCTGCGCGGACGCGCCGTTCTCGTGGGCAGCACCGGTACGCAATCCATAGAGCGCACGCGCAGCAAGGAGGTGATGGCCTATGGTGCGCTCGATTGGGACCTCACGCCGCGCACGACGCTGTCGTTCTCGGGCGGCTATCAGGTCTCGCCGATTTCCGGCATCGATTACGGTGCGGGCGGCGTGCTGAACAGCACGCGTACCGCGCTCACCGGGCGCGTGCCGAGCGAATATACGCGGAACTTCAGTCCGAGCTGGAACTACGCGTACACCTCGTTGCAGGAGGTCAACGCCAACCTCGTGCATCGGTTCGAAAACGCGTGGCAATCTTCGACCACGCTGTTCTACCGCCACGAACTCTCCAAGGCCTACTACGCGTACTCCGGCCCCGGTGCGACCGCAAACGGCCTCGCGCGCTTCGGAGACCAGCGGCAGCGCACGAGCTATGACTGGTTCGGCGCGGACACCAATGTATCCGGCCCGGTCCGCCTCTGGGGGCAGACGCATACGCTGACCATCGGCGCGAACTACGCCGTGATGACATCGGGCGCGCAATCGGGTTACCGCGCGTTGAGCGGCCCGTACGGTGGCGCCTACAGTCTCTACGATCCCAATGCGGTACCCGCCGTGGACGTACCGTACACGTTCGGCACCAATCACCGCACCGTGCAATACGGCGTCTATGCGCAGGCGCGTATCAAGCTCGCCACGCCGCTGACGCTCGTGCTCGGCGGCCGCGAGGCGTTCCTGCAAGACCGCACGCAGTCGACGTTGCCGAGCGTCGCGGACTGGACGACCAACGCACAGGTCAATCATCGCTTCCTGCCGTCCGCCGGCTTGCTGTGGGACATCGTGCCGTCGCTGACGGCCTATGCCAACTATGCGCGTTTCCTTGATGCGCAAACGCAAGGCACGTACTCGGGGCCGGGCCTGCAGCCGCGCTCGGGTGAGCAGTACGAAGTAGGCATAAAAAGCAGCCTGCTCGATGGCCGCCTGAATGCGAACGCCGCGCTGTTCCGCATCAACGACGACAACCGCGCCGTTGCCGATCCTGCCCATCAGTTCTATTACGTGTCCGCAGGCAAGGCACGCAATCAGGGTATCGAGCTCGAACTCACTGGCCAGCCGACGCCGGACTGGAATCTCTATGCTGGCTACACGTATCTGAACGCACACTACGAGAACGACTCGCCCGATCTCACCGACGGCACGGATCCGAAGCATTTGTTCAAGCTGTGGACCCGATATACGCTCTCGCAAGGCCCGTTACGCGGATTCTCGATCGGGGGCGGCATGCTCGCCCAAACGCGGATTTCGCGTGGCGTCGAACAGGGTGGCTATGCGGTTTTCGACGCACAAGCGGGATATCGTTTCACCAAGCACGTGACGGCGTCCTTGCAATTGAATAACGTGTTCAATCGCAGGTACTACATTCGTCCGCCCAGCACCTACTACAGCGTATTCGGCGATGCGCGCAACGTGATGTTGACCGTGCGTTCGGATTTCTAGGGGCCGCCGCGACGATCGGCCCGAGCACGACACCCAACTGCTCGGCAAGCTGCGTATGCGACAGCACTTTTTCGAAGCGCTGCCGCGGAAAAATCTGCGGCAGCAGCACCTCGCGAGCGACAAGCCCCTGACTCGTGAGTACGCCACAGACGGCTGACAACACGATCAGCCACCCGATTCCGACCCAGGCGACATAGCCGGCGATGCCGATCATGCAGGCGATGGCCCGACTGATCCGGCTCGCTCCCGGCACGCGAACGGGCGGCACGCGGTCGCTCAATGCACCGCAGACCGGGAAGGCGATGAATCGCGGTAACGCTTCGAGGAAAAATGCGAGCCGGGACCACGTCGCTTTACACGTGATCCGAAAGACGACGAGCGGTACCAGAAAGAGCAGCATCTGGTCCGCGAGCCGCGAATCCAAGCCAAATCCATCCGCATGGATATGTAGTTTTTCTGCAATCAGAATGCTTCAGTCGCCGGCCCGCCATTCGTGTCGCCAAGCGGCCCCCCCCGACCGTCGTCCGAACGCTCCACGACACCGGAGCGTCGGTTGCGCGCTGAAGATACCGGCACCGAATGACTCGAGGTCAGACCAACCCCACGGCCGAGTGTCTGAATGACGAACCATACGCAGTATCAGGCAACCGATCCCGTCCGCTCAGGCGTGAACGGAAAGTACCGGCCGGTGCCGTCGTCCGGTACAGGCCGCGCTTCTTCAGTTCCGGCACGATCAGTTCGGCGAAATCGTCGAGCGTGCCCGGGCTGATAAGCGGGTTGAGCATGTAGCCGCTCGTCGTCGACTGCCGCGCATGCTCGGCGAGTTGATCGGCGACCTCGTCGGGCGAGCCGACGAGGATCAGGTCGGTGCCGCGCGTGACGCTCGCGAACTTGCGCCGCACGTCACCGGCGGTGAGCGGCTTGCCGCTGCCGTCGGGCCGCACCACGTAGGACGTGAGCCCTTCCGTCTGCGTCGTAAGCGGTTCGTCGTCCGCATAGCGGTCGATGTCGATGCCGGTGTCGCCCGCGTAGCTGACGAGTTGCGCGTGTTGGTGGTAGTGCTGCTGTAGCAGGTGGTATTTCTCCTTCGCGTCGCTCGACGAGCGCGCCGTCACGATCCGCAGCACCGTCAGCGACTTCACGTCGTCCGCCGGCCGGCCGCGTTCAGCCGCCAGCCGGCGAATCTCGTCGAGGCCCGCGCGAATCTCGTGCGGATTCGACTTCGCGACGAACACCACCTCCGCGTGCTTCGCCGCGAATTCGCGTCCGCGCCCGGACCAGCCGGCCTGGATCAGCACCGGCGAGCGCTGCGGCGACGGCGCGCAGACGTGCGGCCCCTGCACGCGATAGTGCGTGCCTTCGTGCGCGATCGGCCGCACGCGGTCGCCACGCGCATAGCGCGGCGCGTGCTTGTCGGCGACGACCGCGTCGTCCGCCCAGCTCCCTTCCCACAGCTTGTATACGACGTCGAGAAACTCTTCGGCGCGCGCATAGCGTTCATCATGGCCGATCATCCGGTCGAGCCCGAAGTTGCGCGCCGCGCTCGTCAGGTAGGACGTCACGATGTTCCAGCCGATCCGGCCGTTGCTCAGATGATCGAGCGTGCTGAAGCGGCGTGCGAGCGCGAACGGATGCTCGTAGGTCGTGCTCGCGGTCACGCCGAACGCGAGCCGCTCGGTCTGCGCGACAAGCGCCGGAATCAGCATCATAGGATCGTTCGCGGGCGACTCGACCGCCCACTGCAGCGCGGCATCGGCCGACCCGCCATAGACGTCGTACAGGCCGAGCACGTCCGCGAAGAACAGCATGTCGAGGTCGGCCTGTTCGGCCGTGCGCGCGAGGTTCGACCAGAACGCGAGTGTATTGGCGCGCAGCCGTTCATCGGCGGGGTGGGTCCACAGGCTTGGTGCGCCACCGCAACCGACACTGGCTTGTTCATACAGGGAAAACAGCAACGGGCGAGGATCGGACATCGTAGAAACCGGTATCAGGGAAGGAATCAGTTGGGCGCCGCCCACGCGCCCGACGACGCGCGGCGGCGGCGCCGTGCTGGCGTGCGCTCGTCCGGCGTGCGCGTAAGGTAGCGATTGACGTGCTGCTCGAAACGGCCCGCAGGAATGATCAGCAGCGCGACCAGTACCACATAGACGATCGCCGCGCCGGCCAGCGGTTCGTACACGCGCAACGTCTCGAAGCGCAGCGTATTGGCCGTTCCCATCACATCGAACACGGTCACGGTCGACGCGAGGACGGTCGATTTCAGCAGCAGGATCGCCTCGCCGGTGAGCGCGGGCAGCGCGAGCCGCCACGCGCGCGGGCCGACGATGCGGCTCAGCACCTGCGCGCGCGTCATGCCGTATGCGTGCCCGGCTTCGATCTCGCCGGCCGGCACGCCGGCGATCGCGCCGCGCAGGATCGTCGCGACATACGCGCTCTCGTTCACGCTCAACGCGACGATCGCGTACCAGAACGCGTCGCGCAGCAGCGGCGATGCCCAGCTGTCGCGCATCCATTCGCGCGGCACGATTTGCCCGAATCCGTAGTACAGCAAATAGAGTTGAACGAGCAGCGGCGTGCCGCGAATGAGCATGATCCAGCCGCGCGCGGACCAGCGCAGCGGCGCATGGCGTGCACCGGCGGCGAGCGCAAGCGGCACGCCCAGCAGCACGCTGGCCACGCCCGAAAAAAATGTCAGCGCGAGCGTCGTCGGCACTGCGGCGAGCAGCTTCGGCATCACCGTATCGAGCAGGAACGGCAGCGAGAACATCATGCGGTTGCGCGCCTCGTGCCACGGTTCGCGTGCCGCTCGAGCACCGCGAAGATGCCGGTCGACGCGATACTCAGCAGCAGGAACAGCGCGGCCGTGACGAGATAGAAGAATACGTAGTGACGGGTCGCGCCGGCCGCGAGCTGGCTCGCCTTCAGCAAGTCCGTGAACGAGCCGAGCACGCTGATGAACGACGCATCCTTGGTCGCGTTCAGCCACACGTTGCCGACACCCGGCAATGCGAGCCGCGCGGCGGCCGGCAGCCGGATCCGCGTGAACGTCTGCCACGGCGTCATCCCGTATGCATGCGCGGCTTCGATCTCCCCGATCGGCACGTTGACGAGCGCCGCGCGGAAAATGTCGGTCAGATACGCGCCCTGGATGAAACCGAGCGACAGCGCAGCAACGATGAACGGCGGGAACGCGAAGCCGTCGGGCACCAGGCCGCCGCGGTGCAGCGCGACCTCGACGGCAGGCGCGAGCGCATAGAACGCGAGCAGCAGGCACAACAGTTCGGGCAGCGCACGCACCAGCGTCGTGTAGAGCCGCGCGAGCCATGCGAGCGGCGCGTGGCGCGACAGCTTGCCGAGCGCGCCAGCGATGCCGAGCAGCACGCCGGTGCAGAACGACGACGCCGCGACGCCGAATGTCAGCGCGAACGCGCCCGCGAACACATGGCCATATCCACCGTCGTCGAATGCAAGCAGCGCGAGCAGCGAGTCGTCCGCGGCCATCGGGTCAGCGGCCCTTCTCGATCGTGCCCTTCAGGTTCGGATAGCGGGCGGTGATCGCATCCCACGTACCGTCCTGCTGCAGTTGCGCGATCGCGGTCGACAGCTTGCCGCGCAGTGCATCGCCTTGGCGCACGCCCGCGCCGATGCCGAGGCCCAGCACCGGGTTGTCCGCGCACGTCGCCTTGACCTCGAAGTCCTTGCCGTCGCGCGACGCGAGGAAGGCCGTGAACAGACCCTTGCCTTCCTGCACGTAGTCGACCCGGCCGGACACCAGATCCGCGAGCGCGTTGTCGAACTTGTCGAACGCCTTGATCTGCGCATCCGGCTTGAAGCGGGAATCGAGGAACGCCGAGAAATTCGTGCCGGCCTCGACGCCGATCACGCGACCCTTGAAGCTCGCGGGCACCGCACAGTCGACGCGGCGCCGATCGCTTTTCGCGCCGACGAACACCGTCGGCGATTCGTAATACGCGCGACTGAAATCGATTGCCTTCTGCCGTTCGCCGGTGATCGTCATCGACGACCAGATCACGTCGATCTTGCGGTTCTGCAACGCCGGAATCAGGCCGTCCCACGCAATGTCGGTGAGTTCGCACCGCACGTTCAGTTTGCCGCACGCGGCATCGAGCACGTCGATTTCCCAGCCCTTCCACTTGCCGGCCGCGTCCTTCGAAAAGAACGGCGGATACGATTCGGCGTCGATTCCGACGCGCAACGTCGGCTGGGCCGCATGGGAAGCCGGCACGAGGCCGACCACAAACACCGCGGCCGCGGCACGGCGGACACTGGAACGCATCAAACGATTCATGTGGCGAACTTCTGAAATAACGTCGGAACGACCGGCGTCGCAGCCGGCAGGAGGCGAGACTGTAATGCGCGCCGACGCGTGTACCAAATGGTTATTTTTTCGATGAATATCTGATCACGCGATATGGCGGAACGGCGCACCGCCGAACGCGCAGCACGGTGCATCGTTCGACCGTTCGCCCGCTCACGCCTCCGCTGTTTCGCGCTGCAACGCCGGCAACTCCAGATTCGCGCGGAAATCACCGCCCACGTAGTCGGTATCGAGCAGCGCGCGACGACGCAATTCGGGCAGCAAGCCATTGAGCAGCAGGTCCTCCTGGTCCGGCTGACCGAGCCCGTGCAGCGACAGCACGTCGACGAGCCCCGCTCGATAGCGCGCCTCGATCGCATCGGCGAGTTGCTCCGGCGTGCCGGCGACGAACCAGTGACCGGTCTCCTGCGCGCGGACGATCAGCTCGCGCAGCGTCAGCCGCTGGCGCGCATAGCCGACGAAGATCGCAACCCGCCCGCGCCGGCGATGCACGCTGTCGATGGCCGGCAGCAGCGACGCCGGCAACGGCTGGTCGAGCGGCAGGTCGCGCAGGTCGACGACGCCGCCGAGCATGTCGGCGAGCTTCAGCCTGCCTTGTTCGTAATCGATACGTTCATGCTTGTCGCGCAACCGTCGCGCGACGTCGGCATCGGATTCGCCGATCACCGAATGGAACGAATTCATCACGAGCGGCAGCCGGTCGCCGCGGCCGAATGCGATGGCCTGCCGATGCAGTTCGGCGACGAATGCGCGCGCATCTTCGTGCGTCGGCTGAGACGTATACACAACCTCCGCGTACCTCGCGCCGAGCGATACGCCGCTGGCCGACTGACCCGCCTGAAACAGAACCGGCCGGCGCTGCGGCGACGGCGGCACGTTCAGCGGCCCCTGCACCTGGAAGTGCTCGCCGTGATAGTCGATCGCGCCGAGCTTGCGCGGATCGACCGAGATGCCACCGCCCTGCCCGCGCCGCGTCGCGCCCGGATCGTTCGCGTCAAACAGCGCGTTGACGACCTCGACGAATTCGGCCGCACGTGCGTAACGCCGTTCGGGGTCGGGCAGCGCCGCATCGCCGAAATTCTCCTCGCCGACCGACGACGTCACCGCGTTCCACGCAGCACGGCCGCCGCTCACGTGGTCGAGCGTGCCGATCAGCCGCGCGAGGTTGTACGGATGGTGATACGTCGTCGACACCGTCGCGACGAGGCCGATCGCCGACGTCGCCTGGCTCAGTGCCGCCAGCGCGACGATCGGCTCCTGGCTGCCCGTCGTGCCGGCGAGGCCGGCCGAGTCGGCCTGCAGCAGGTCGGCGGTAAAGAGGCCGGTGATCTTCTCGGCTTCCGCCTTGCGTGCGAGCGACGCCGCACGTCGCACACCGTGTACGACATCCGCATCGCCGGGTGCGTACAGCACGCTCGCCGCGCCGACGAGCGTCTTCAACCGTCTACGTGCGCCGCTCATGATGAGGCTCCGTTCGTCGCGCGATGGCGCGTAACGAGGGTTCGCGTCTCACGCAGTACGCTTTTGTTATTCATCTGTATTCCTCTTGATTCCGTTCGATCGGACACTTCACGTCGGCATCGTGGCCCCGCATCGCCCGGCATGCACCGGGCGCACGCCGCGAGACGACGCGCAGTCAACGACCATAATGCAAGCCCCCCGGTCGGCCGGAACGAATATTTTCGGCTTTCGATATTCTTCTTGATTGTTTGACCGTGCGAACGGCGCCGCAAAATAATTCGGCATGCCAAACCCGTTGATCAGGCCGTATCGACCCGCGCCGATCGCTTCATCATGACGTTCGACGCCATCCGCTCAGACTCCGATTCGTCCGTTTCGACCGCGTTGCCGTTCCGCTTGAGCGTGCTCGACAAGAGCCCGGTCGCGCCGGGAGAAACGGCCGCCGACGCGCTTGCGCGCAGCGTATCGCTCGCGCGCTTCGCCGATGCTGCCGGTTATCACCGCTACTGGCTCGCCGAACATCACAACACCGCCGCGCTCGCGTGCCCGTCGCCGGAGATCCTGATCGCGCACGTGCTCGCGCATACGCGGCGCATTCGCGTCGGCTCGGGCGGCGTGATGCTGCAGCACTACAGTCCGTACAAGATCGCGGAAAACTTCAACCTGCTCGCGTCGCTGGCGCCGGGCCGCGTCGATCTCGGTATCGGCAAGGCGCCGGGCGGCCTGCCGCTGTCGACGCGCGCGCTGCAGGCCGGCTACGATCCCGCGCGGCGCGCGTCGTTCGCCGATCTGGCCGACGAACTGAATCGTCATCTTCAGGGCCCAGCCACGGCTGCCGATACGACCGGGCAGGATGACGCCACGCCGCATGCGACGCCGCGCCCGCCCGAGCCCGCACAACCGTTCCTGCTCGGCGCCAGTGCGGAAAGCGCCGCGCTCGCGGCGCGGCTCGGCTGGGCGTTCGTCTACGCGTCGCATTTGAACGCATCACCGACCGATCTGGAACGCGCGTTCGATGCCTACCGCAGCGCATCCGGCGGCCGCACGCCGCTGCTCGCGATCTCCGCGATCGTCGCGGCAACCCGCGACGCGGCCGCGCAACTGGCGGGCGGACATCAGGGCTTTCGCGTGCAAGTGGGCGACACGCCTGCCGTCAACGTCGGCAGCCTCGATCAGGCGCACGCCTATATCCGGCAGGCAGGCGGCGGCCCGCATCGCATCGATCCGCGCGAAACGCGGATCATGCACGGCACGCGCGACGAAGTGCTGCACGAACTGCACGCATTGCATCGCCGCCACGGGATTGACGAATTCGTCATCGATACGCCGCTCGCCGATGCCGCACCGCGTATTGCGTCGCTGCGACTGCTGGCGGGGGCGTCGGCCGACGAGCCCGATGCGCGGGAATCGCGCGAGCGCGCCGCGACGCAGCAACCGGACTTCGAGGGCACCGCGCGATGACCGATACGATCCGCATCGCCGGCGCGGACGACGTGCCGGCCCTTTACGCGCTGCTGCAGGATGCGTATGCGCCGCTCGTGTCGCAGGGCGTGCTTTTCACGATCACGCGCTCGCCGATCGAGCGCGTCGCGCAGACCGTCGCGCGCGAAACCACGTTCGTGCTCGAACGCACGACACCGGAAGGCCGACTGGCCCTCGCGGCCACGCTGACCGTGCGCTTTCCATGGGTATCCGGCGAACGCCACCGCATGCCGTATCCGTTCCTCCACTGGTTCGCGGTCGCGCCCGCGTTCAAGCGGCAGCGGTTCGGGCACGCACTGATCGAGCACGTCGAATCGCGGTTCCTGGCCGCGCAGGTGAAGGCGCCCGCGACCTATCTCGCGACCGCGACCAACCATCCGTGGCTGCAGCCGTACTACGAACGTAACGGCTACCTGCCGTTCGATCGCTCGACGAATGCGCTCGGCACGCCGCTCGTCTGGCTGCGGAAAATCCTGCTCCCGGATCTCTATCGCGATCCGGCGGCGGACGATACCACCACGCACGACGTGCCGTTCCACGCAAACGCGTGACGCCCCCTCCTCCGGGCTTTGCGCACCGCATCCCCTGCTACCCACCTCGTGAAAGGCTGCCACGCATGACATTCGCATTTCCGGATTCCGCTCTCCGCGCTTCGCGCCGCACCGCCTCGGCCGCGCTGCTGGTCGCGCTCGCGTTCCCGTATGCGGCGTTCGCACAGGGCACGCCCGTCTCCGGAGGCGCGCTGACCTGGGGCGTCGAAACGGAGCCGCGCACGCTGAACCCGCAACTGAACGGCCAGGACAAGGTCGAGCTGCTCCTGCGCAACGCATACGAAAGCCTGCTCGCACAGAAGCCGGACGGCAGCTACGTGCCGTGGCTCGCGACCGGCTACAAGGTCTCCGCCGACGGCAAGACGTATACGTTCACGCTGCGCGACGGTGTGAAGTTCACCGACGGCGCGCCGTTCGACGCGAAGGCCGTGGCCCGCAATTTCCTGAACGCGCGCGAACTGTCGTACTCCGCCGGCAGCCAGCTCGCGCGACTGATCTCGCACGTCGCGGACGTGAAGACACCGGACGAGCACACGGTCGCGATCACGCTCGATGCGCCGTATGCGCCGTTCCTGACATTCGCCGGCCGGCTGCCGCTGCTGTCGCCGAACGCGTTCGACCGACCGAGCCTGAAATCGGGCGGCCCCGACATCGCGGGCACCGGCCCGTTCATCCTGCGCCGCTACGTCAAGGGGCAGGAAATCGAATTCGCGAAGAACCCCGACTATCGCTGGGCGCCGCCGACGGCGGGCCACCAGGGCCCCGCGTACCTGGACCGGATCGTCTACCGGTTCCTGCCCGAATCGTCCGTGCGCACCGGCGCGCTGCTGTCCGGTCAGGTCGACGTGATCGAAGGCGTGTCCGGCAACGACGCCGCGTTGATCCGCAAGAACGCCGATTTCACCTACCGCCGCGCGCTCAACACTGGCACGCCCTACTCGTTGTTCCTGAACGTCGGCTACGGTCCCACGCAGGATGTGAAGGTGCGCCGGGCGCTGCTGGAAGGCCTCGACACAACAGGCATCGTGCAGTCGATCTACCGCGGCGAGCGCACGCGTGCATGGGGCGTCACGTCGCCGATCGATCCGCTCTATGTCGCATCGATCGAAAAGACTTACGGCAACAACCCGAAGCTCGCGAACCAGTTGCTGGACGAAGCCGGCTGGAACGTCCGCGACAGCGGCGGCTACCGCACGAAGAACGGCGACCGGCTGACGATCGCGGTGATCCAGGCGCAGGCAACGGTGCGCGACCAGCGCGACGTGCTGCTACAGGCACTGCAGGCGCAGGCGCGGCAGCGACTCGGCGTCGACCTGAAGATTCAGTACGTCGACGACGGCACGTACGTCGAAGCGCGCAAGAGCGGCAAGTTCGGCTCGATCGCGAATTCGAACACACCGCCGGACGGCATCGACATCGAAGGCCACTACCTGCCCGTCGATCGCGGTGGCGCGTTGAACTACAGCCGAGCGGCAGCGCCCGAGCTGACGCACTGGCTGCAGGCGGCCGCACGCACGCAGAACATCGCGGAACGCAAGAAGCTGTACGGCGAGCTGCAGCACTTCGCGATCAACGAGCAGGCGTACGCGGTGCCGCTGTACGAGCCCGAAGACCAGATCGCCGCCGCGAAGGCCGTCCAGGGGCTGCGCTTCCGCTCGTTCGCGCAGATGCCCGAGAACCCGTACGACGTGTGGGTCAAGAAGTAGGCGGGCGCGTCGAGCGCGTTGCCCCGCACGCCGCGCCAAACCGACAGGAGATATCGCACATGAACCCTTCGCCTTCCGCTCCCGTCTCCGTCCCGGACGCGCTGCCGGCCGCACGCTCGCCGGCCCCCTGGCGCCGCTGGCTGCATTCGCCGGTCACGACGCGGCTCGCGACCGGCGCGCTCGTACTGTGGGCCGCGGTCACGCTGTCGTTCGCGGCCGTGCATCTCGCACCGGGCGACATCGTCGGCATCCTGATCGGCGAGCAGCTGAGCACGCCGGAGATCGAAGCGGCGATCCGCCGGGAATGGGGACTCGACGAGCCGCTGCCGCTGCAATACGTGCACTACCTGTGGCGCGTGCTGCACGGCGAGTTCGGCCGCTCGTACATCCTGAACACCGACGTCGCACCGCTCGTGCTCGGCCAGCTGTGGCCGACGCTGAAGCTCACGGGCGCGGCGTTCGTCGTGACGATCGCGTTCGCGGTCGGCCTCGCCGTGCTGACGGCCGGTCGCCGCTGGGCGGGGCGCGCGGCATCCGGCGTCGAGCTGCTGCTCGCGTCGACGCCGTCGTTCTGGCTCGGCATCATGCTGCTGTTCGTGTTCAGCTTCACGCTGAAGCTGTTCCCGGTGGCCGGCGATCACGGCTTCGCGTCGCTCGTCCTGCCCGCGCTGTCGCTCGGGCTCGCACAGGGCGCAGTGATCGGCCGCGTGCTGCGGCAAGGCATCGAGCGCGCGCTCGACGAGCCGTATGCGCTCACGGTGCGTTCGTGGGGCGTCGGCGGCCTCGCGCTGCGCGTGCGCCATGCGCTGCGCCACGCGGCGCTGCCGGCCGTCACGCTCGCCGGCTGGCTCGTGGGCGGGCTGCTCAGCGGCGCCGTCATCACCGAGCAGGTGTTCGGCCGGCCGGGCCTCGGCAAGGTAACCGTCGACGCGGTGCTGTCGAAGGACATGCCGGTGATCCTGGCGATCGCGATCCTGTCCGCGGCGATTTACGTCGCGCTCAGCACCGCCGTCGACCTGCTGTACCTGCTGATCGATCCGCGCCTGCGCGATCGCCGCGCACCGCGTTGAACCGGAGGCTCCGATGTCCACTCCCGTCGATCTCACATTGCGCGCCCCGGCGACATCCGCCGCGGCCGGCTGGCTGCGCCGCCATCCGGGCCTCGCGCTGGCTGCCGTCTATCTGCTGTTGAACGCGATTGCGGTCATCGCACCGGGCTGGCTCGCGCACTACGATCCGCTGGCCGCCGATCCGCTGGCCGCGCAGCTCGGCAGCAGTGCCGAGCACTGGCTCGGCACCGACCAGCTGGGCCGCGACATCTTCTCGCGCGTCGTGTACGGCGCACGCTACTCGCTGTCGATCAGCGCGGCCGCGATCGGCGTCGCGACGCTGTTCGGCACCGCGCTCGGGCTGTTTGCCGGCCTTGCGCGCGGCTGGCTCGACGAGCTGATCACGCGCGTGCTCGACGTCGTGTCCGCATTCCCCGACCTGCTGCTCGCGCTGATGCTGATCTCGTTCACCGGCCCCGGCGCGGTGAACCTCGTGTTCGCGCTCGGCGTCGCGTCGGTGCCGCGCTTTGCGCGCGTGGTGCGGGCGCAAACCTTCGTCGTCGCGGCTTCCGGCTACGTCGAGCACGCGCGCACGCTCGGCCTCGCGCCAGCGGTGCTGGTCTGGCGGCACGTGCTGCCGCATGCGATCGCGCAGGTACCGGTGCTCGCGACGATCGGGCTCGGCACCGCGATCATCGGCACGTCGGGACTGAGCTTCCTGGGCATGGGGCCGCAGCCGCCCGCCGCCGAATGGGGGCTGATGCTCGCCGAGGGCCGCAACTACCTGTACAACGCGTGGTGGATCGCGGTGTGGCCCGGCGTCGCGATCACTGCGGCCGTGATCGCCGTGAATGCGCTCGGCGGCTACTGGCAGGCGCGCTTCGAACGCAGGGAGGCAGCATGAGCACGACCGCATCCGCCACGCCGGCAACGCCGGCTCGCGCCGCACCGCTGGTCCGCATCGAGCGCCTGACGATCGGCTTTCGCGGCGCGCACGGCACGCAGCCCGTCGTCGGACCGCTCGACCTCGCCGTGCATGCCGGCGAATGCGTCGCGCTCGTCGGCGAATCGGGTTCCGGCAAGTCGGTCACCGCACGCAGCCTCGTCGGGCTGAACGGACCCAACGCGGTGATCGACGCCGAACGCTTCGAGATCGCCGGCGCCGACGCGCGCGGCCATCGCGAACGTGACTGGCGCGCGATACGCGGGCGCCGGATCGGCTACGTGCTGCAGGACGCGCTGGTGTCGCTCGATCCGCTGTGGCGCGTGCGCGACCTCGTCGCGGAGGCGTTGCGCAACACGCGCGGGCGCGACGTCGCGGCGCGCAGCGCCGACCTGCTGCGTGCGGTCGGCATCGACGATCCCGAGCGGCGGCTGCCGCAGTATCCGCACCAGTTGTCGGGCGGCTTGCGGCAGCGCGTGCTGATCGGCACCGCGATCGCGGGCGGCGCATCGCTGCTGATCGCCGACGAGCCGACCACCGCGCTCGACATGACCGTGCAGCGCCAGATCCTGTCGCTGCTGCGCGCGCGCCGCGATGCCGGCGACGCGGTGCTGCTGATCAGCCACGATCTCGCGGTCGTCGCCGAGCTCGCCGATCGCGTGCTCGTGATGCGCGCCGGCCAGGTCGTCGAACAGGGGCCGGCGCGCGACGTGCTGACCGCGCCGGCGCACCCGTACACGCACGAATTGCTCGCGGCGATTCCCACCGCCGCATCGCGCGGGTTCCGGCTCGCGACCGCCGCGCGCGTGCCGCTGCCGCCGAAGCGCATCGATACGCAGGTACCGGTACTGGCCGTCGACGCGCTGACGAAACGCTACGGCGATCGCGCCGCGCCGGCCGCGGTCGACGGCGTGTCGTTCACGCTCGCACGGGGCGAGACGCTCGGCATCGTCGGCGAATCCGGCTCCGGCAAGTCCACGGTTGCACGGATCGTGCTCGGGCTCGTCGAACCGGACAGCGGCACCGTCGCGCTCGACGGCCAGCCGTGGAGCGGTGTGCCGGAAGCCGCACGCCGCGTGCGTCGCGTCCGGCTGCAACTGATCGCGCAAGACCCGTACAGCTCGTTCGACCCGCGCTACTCGGTCGGACAGATCGTCGGCGAAAGCCTCGACGCGGCCGGTGTCCGCGGCGATGCGCGTCGTCGCCGCGTGCTACAGCTGCTCGACGAGGTGCAGCTCGGCGCCGGTTGCATCGACCGCTACCCGCGTGAATTGTCCGGCGGCCAGCGGCAGCGTGTCGCGATTGCGCGCGCGTTCGCGTCGAACCCGGCGCTGCTCGTCGCGGACGAACCCGTCAGCGCGCTCGACGTGTCGATCCAGGCGCAGGTGCTGGATCTGCTTGCCGATCTGCAGGCCGAGCACGGCACCGCGATGCTGTTCATCTCGCACGATCTCGGCGTCGTGCATCACGTCGCCGACAGGATCCTCGTGATGCGCGGCGGCCGGGTGGTCGAAAGCGGCCCGGTCGAGCGCGTGTTCGGCGCGCCGTCACACCCGTACACCGCGTCGCTGCTCGATGCGCTGCCGATGCTGCCCAACGCCCGGGCAGCGTCGCCGCTGCCCGCCCTCGCTTGACCTTTGCCCTTCACCGAACCGCTGCCATGAGCCAATCGACTTCCGCGTCTCCCCGCCAGATCCATCTCGACGCCATCGTCCAGCGCGCATCCGGCAACATGTCCGCGTGGCGGCACCCGGATGCGGCCGGCGACGCGAGCACCTCGACGTCGGGCGGCCATCGCAAGATCGCCGCGATCTCGAACATCGGCAGCGGGTCGTCGAGGAACCGGCAGCTCGCGTTCGTCAGCGGGCTGCCCGTGGAGTGCTGACGGCACGTGCATCGGGCGCGGCGCAACGGTCGCGATAAGCAAAGCGGGAATCGTTGTTTGCCGCGCCGCGCCCGGTTGCCGAAAATCATCGTTTCCCCGCGCGCGGCTCCCGCGTGCTACACACGCTCGACCATGACCGATTCCCGTTTTCCTCCCCGAGCGCCGCGCTCCGGCCGGCGCGCGGCGCTGCGCCAGCTCGCCGGCGGCTGGGCGGCCGCGATGCTGCCCACCGGCGGCGCGCTCGCGAGCCAGCCGCTCGACGTGCCTCCGTGGACGCGCGCGCCCGGCGCGCCGCTGCTGTCGCCTCCGTACGGCGCGCCGGGGCAGCACGAGCGCGACGTGATCCGTCGCAGCGCCCGCACGCCCGCGCTGCCCGGCTCCGGCTCGTCGATGACGCCGCTCGCCGACCTGTTCGGCGACATCACGCCGAACGGGCTCGTCTACGAGCGTCATCACGCGGGCGTGCCGGATATCGATGCGCAGCGCCATCGCGTCGTCGTGCACGGCCTCGTGCGCGAGCCGCGCGTCTTCACGATCGACGACCTGCTGCGTTTTCCGTCCGAATCGCGGATCCACTTCCTCGAATGCTCGGGCAACACGGGCAGCGAATGGAACGGCCCGAGCGGGCTGCCCGTTCAGTTCACGCACGGGTTGCTGTCGTGCTGCGAATGGACCGGCGTCCGGCTGTCGACGCTGCTCGAAGAAACGGGCGTCGATGCCGGCGCACGCTGGCTGCTCGCCGAAGGCGCGGACGGCGCGGCGATGACGCGCAGCCTGCCGCTCGACCGGATCCTCGAGCGCGCGCTGGTCGTCTATGCGCAGAACGGCGAACGGCTGCGCCCGGAGAACGGCTACCCGGTGCGGCTGATCGTGCCGGGTTTCGAAGGCAATACGAACATCAAGTGGCTGCGACGGCTGAAACTGGTGCGCGCGCCGGAGATGACGCGCGAGGAAACGTCGAAATATACGAATCTGCTTCCCGACGGCTGCGCGCGCCAGTTCGTGTTCGAGATGGACGCGAAGTCGGTCATCACGCGGCCATCGGCCGGGCACCGGCTCGCCGCGCACGGGTATTACCCGGTCAGCGGCTACGCATGGTCGGGCCGTGGCCGAATTCGCGCCGTCGACGTGTCGACCGACGGCGGTCGCACGTGGCGGCCGGCACGGCTCGCCGGCGACGTACGCGACCGCGCATTGACGCGCTTCGAGGCCGACTGGATATGGCGCGGCGAGCCGGCCGACCTGCAAAGCCGCGCGACCGACGAGACCGGCTACGTGCAACCGACCCGCGACGCGCTCGTCGCCGCGCGCGGCCTGAACTCGCAGTATCACTACAACGGTATCCAGAACTGGCGCGTCGGCACGGACGGCGAGGTGCGCAATGCGTAAGCCGCTCGGATGCCTGCTTGCAGCCTGCGCGATGACGTCGAGCGCATTCGGCGCCGGCTTCGGACTCGGGCAGCCGATCGACCGCGCTGCGCTCGCCCCGTGGGACATCGACGTCGCGCCGGACGGCAGCGGCCTGCCGCCCGGCGCGGGCACGGTCGCCCGCGGCGGCCACGTGTTCGCCGACAAATGCGCGATGTGTCACGGCGCCGGCGGCGAAGGCGGCGTCGGCGATCCGCTCGTCGGCGGCATCGGCTCGCTCGCGAACGCGAAACCCAGGAAGACGGTCGGCAGCTACTGGCCGTACGCGACGACACTGTTCGACTACATTCGCCGTGCGATGCCGTACAACGCGCCGCAATCGCTGAGCGCGGACGACGTCTATGCGGTCACTGCGTACGTTCTCCACCTGAACGGCATCGTGCCCGGCGACGCCCGGCTCGACGCGCGCACGCTGCCGCGCGTGCAGATGCCGAACCGCGACGGTTTCGTGCCTGACCCGAGGCCGGGCAAGCTATGACGCGTCTCGCTCCGCTTGCCGCCGGATCGGCCGCATCAGGTAGCCCATCCGCGCGCATCGCGCCATGCGTCGCGCGGATCGACGGCACCACGGGCAATCATTCGGCAGGCCCCTGTTCCGGTGGATCGGGGCACGTCGCGGCAGCGCGCGACGCGGTATCCGTCACGCGGCGTACGTGACGCGCCGTCCGCAAGGATTGGGACCTACCCGCCCCGCGTGAGGGGCCGATTTCAGCTTACGTCACGCATGCGCCGGGACTGATCGCGTCCCGACGCGTCAGTGCTGAATACCCCAGCGCCGCACGGTCGCGCGTTCGAGCGTATCGAACACGAGGTTCTCGACCAGCAGCCCGATCACGATGACGGCCGCGAGGCCCGCGAACACGCGATCCGTGTACAGCTCGTTGCGGTTCTGGAAGATGTACCAGCCGAGCCCGCCTTGCCCCGCGCTCGCGCCGAACACGAGCTCGGCCGCGATCAGCGTGCGCCACGCGAATGCCCAGCCGACGCGCAGCCCCGACAGGATCGACGGCAGCGCGGCAGGCACGAGGATCAGCGCGATCTGGCGCAGGCCGGTGAGCCCGTAGTTGCGTCCGGCCATTTTCAGCGTGACGGGTACGCCGGCGAAGCCGGTATACATGCTCAGCGCGAGCGGCCACAGCACCGCATGCACGAGCACGAACAGCAGGCTTCCGGTGCCGAGCCCGAACCACAGCAGCGCGATCGGCAACAACGCAATGGACGGCAGCGGATTGAACATCGACGTGAGCATCGTCAGCAGATCGCGACCGATGCGCGTCGATACCGCGAGCGACGTCAGCGCGAACGCCAGCAGCACGCCCAGCGCATAGCCGCGTAGCAGAACCGACATCGAGATGCCCGTCTTGACGAGCAGTTCGCCCGACTCGATGCCCTGCACGAACGCAGCCAGCGTCGCGCCGAAGGTCGGGACGAGCAGATCGTTCGCGACGATGCGCGCGACGATCTCCCAGACGGCGATCAGCACGAGCGCGATGACGCTACGGCGAAACCACGCTGCGCCGGCGACGCGGCGCAGCAGCGGCGCGGGCGCAGCGCGTTCGGCGTCGGGCAGCGCGTCGAGCGTGCGCGTGTATTCGTCGCGCACGGGCGGCTGCGGCGGCAGGGCCGGATCGATCGTACTCATGATGCGGCGTCCTCGGTCGTCGGTACGTGCGGTGCGTCGGTGTCGAACAGCAGGCGGTGGATCCGGGCGACGTTGTCGCGGAAGTCGCCGGTATCGACGTTGTCGAGCGAATGCTCGTGGCTGTTGAGCTCCGCGCGCACGCGGCCCGGATGTGGCGACAGCAGCAGAATCCGGTTGCCGACCACGAGCGCCTCCTCGATCGAGTGCGTGACGAACAGCAGCGTGAAGCGGAACTCGTCCCACAGCCGAAGCAGTTCCTCCTGCATCTTGCGGCGCGTGAGCGCATCGAGCGCCGCGAACGGCTCGTCCATCAGCAGCACGCGCGGCTGCATCGCCAGCGCCCTCGCAATCGCGACGCGCTGCTTCATGCCGCCCGACAGCGTATGCGGATAGGCATCGGCAAACGCGCCGAGACCCACCTTGTCGAGATAGTGCAGCGCGCGCTCGCGTGCTTCGACGCGCGACAGCTTCGCGGCGACGCGCAACGGAAACGCGACGTTCTCGGCGACCGTCTTCCACGGCGGCAGCTGATCGAACTCCTGGAACACGACGATGCGGTCGGGCCCCGGCCCGCTTACGGGCCGGCCGTCGAGCGCGATCGAACCCGAGACGGGCTCGATGAAGCCGGCGATCGCCTTCAGCAACGTCGACTTCCCGCACCCCGACGGGCCGAGCAGCACGAAGCGGTCGCTGCCGTACACGTCGAAGCTCACCTGATGCGTCGCGCGAACGATCCGCGCGCCGCTGCGGTATTCGAGGCTGACCTGGTCGATCGCCAGCAGGCGTTCGCTGTGCGTGGCGGCCTGCGCGGCGTTCGCGGCCGGGCGATCGTCGGCACGCGTATCGGGCACGGCAGACGTGGCCGGCGACGCGCCGCCACGTGCCGCATACGGCGGCAACCAGGTTCGGGGAGAAGTGGCGTTCACGATCGAATCTCTTGCGGGAAAAGCATCAACATACGGCCGGGCACCGTGTGGACCAACCATCGATTGCGCATATCGAAACCGCGCCGACGCATAAGCGTCGATCGTGGCGTCACAGCGTCGGCGCCGTTCAACTGCCGCCGGCCGTCGCCGGATCGTCGAAGAAATAATCGCGCCACGACTTCGGTTCGTTGCGGATCGCGCCGGTGCGATGCATGAATTGCGCGAGCGGCAGCGTATTCTGCGGCGCGGTCTTGAACTGCACCTGCGGATTGCGCAGGATCTTCAGCAGCAGCGCGCGATCGATCTTCGAACCGTTCACGCGAATATAGGTGTCGGCCGCGCGCTCCGGATCGGCCGCGATCTGCCGTGCGGCGTCGGCCAGTGCGGCGACGAACGCACGGTAGGTCTTCGGGTTGTCGTCGCGGAATTTCTCGGTCGCGTACAGCACCGTCGCGGAACTCGGGCCGCCGAGCACGTCATACGAATTCAGCACGATGTGCGCGTTCGGGTTGCCGGCGAGTTCCTGCTCCTGGAACGGCGGATTGCCGAAATGACCGGTAATCACGTTGCTGTTCGCGAGAATCGCGGCCGTCGCGTCCGGATGCGGAATCGCCTGCGTCAGCGCGTCGAGCTTGTCGAACTGCTTGTCGCCCCACTGCTTCGCGGCCGCGTACTGCAGCACGCGCGACTGCACCGACACGCCGACCGCCGGCACCGCAATGCGGTCCTTCGCGCTCAGGTCGGCGATCGTCTTCACGTTGGGGTTGCTGCTCACGAGGTAGTACGGAAAATTGCCGAGCGACGCGACACCCTTCACGTTCTGCCGGCCGCGCGTGCGATCCCACACGGTCAAGAGCGGACCGACGCCCGCGCCCGCGACGTCGACCGCGCCGGACAGCAGCGCGTCGTTCACGGCCGCGCCGCCCGACAGCCGCACCCAGTCGACCTTGATGTCGAGGCCAGCCTTGCGCCCTTCCTTCTCGATCAGTTGCTGGTCGCGTGCGACGTTCAGCATCAGGTAGACGACGCCGAACTGCTCGGCGATGCGGATGCGGCCTTCCGCGTGCGCGGCTTGCGGGATGACCGCACCCGCGAAGGCGAGCGCGGCGGTGAGCGTGGCCGCCAGCGCGCGACGCGCCGGCAAGAACGAAAACGACATCGGAACTCCGGTCAGGAAGGGGCAGGAATGAATGACGCGGCGCGCGGCTCAGAAAGGCGCATCGCCCTCGATCGTCGTGCGGTACAGCTTGCGGCGCAGGTGGTCGGGCGTGCCGGCGGCGAGATGCATCAGCGAACGGTTGTCCCAGAACACGAGGTCGTGGTCGCGCCACGCATGCCGATACAGGTGCTCGGCGCGCACGCTGTGCGCGAACAGTTCGTCGAGCAGCGCGCGGCTTTCGTCATCGGGCAAGCCGACGATGCGCGTCGTGAAATGTTCGCTGACGAACAGTGCCTTTCGGCCGGTTTCAGGATGGGTGCGCACGACCGGATGAACGACCGCCGCGACCTGCGCGATCTGCTCGGGCGACAGGTTGGGCCGCCACCGGCTGCGCGCCTGCAGTTCCGCATAGCGCGCGAGATACGTATGCTCGGCGCGCCGCCCTTCGACTGCGCGGCGCAGGTGCGCGGGCAGCGTGTCCCACGCGAGATGCATGTTCGCGAACAGCGTATCGCCGCCTTCCGCCGGCAGTTCCTGCGCGTGCAGCAGCGAGCCGAGGCTCGGTTTTTCCTTGTACGACAGGTCGGAGTGCCAGAAATGGCCGGCATCGCCGAGCCCGACCGGTTTGCCGTTCTCGACGATGTTCGACACGATCAGCACTTCCGGGTGGCCGGCCAGCGCGAACTGGTGCAGCACGTGAATCTGCAGCGGGCCGAAGCGGCGGCTGAACGCGATGTGCTCGTCCGGCGTGATGCGCTGGTCGCGAAACACCAACACGTGGTGATCGAGATGCGCGCGATGGATGCGCGCGAAGTCGCTGGCGTCTAGCGGTTGCGACAAGTCGAGGCCGATCACTTCGGCGCCGAGTGGCGCGTCGAACGGCTCGATGTCGAAATGCTGCGCCGCGCCGTCCGGCCGCAAGGCAGGATGTCCAGCGGATAGCGTCGCGGCGGCGCGGATGGCGGTAGTCGTCACGGCACGGCCCTGATTTGGTCAAAACGCGAATCTACGAGGGCGTGCCGGCGTGCGTCAACGAAGCGATTCGGATACGTTTATCTGCTGCGGTGATAAAGATCGCTGCTCGCGCATACGACGCCGGCGAGCGGGCGAAGCCGGCGACCGGGTTCCCGGCGGGATTACGCCACGACGTAGCGATTGCGCGGATAACTCACATCGAGATGGTCGCGCAAGGTCGCTCCTTGATACTCGGCACGGAACAGACCGCGTTGCCGAAGAATCGGCACCACCTGCTCCGCGAAGTCGGTGAATGCCGTCGGCGTACCGCCACCGACGATGAAACCGTCCGCGGCGTCGGCTTCGAACCATTCCTGCAAGCCGTCCGCGACGTGCTCCGGCGTGCCGATGAAACGCGGGCGCGGTGCAGCCGCTTCGAGCGCGACCTGGCGCAACGTCAATCCGCGCTCGCGCGCGTTGCGCTTGATCTCGTCGGTTCCGCTGCGGAAACTGTTGCTGCCGAGGTCGCCGAGTTCCGGAAACGGCTCGTCGAGCGGATATTGGCCGAAATCATGATGCTCGAAAAATCGGCCGAGATGGTCGAGCGCGCTCCCGACCGTGATCAATTCCAGGCTCTGCTGGTATTGCTGCTCCGCGTCCTCGGCCGACCGCCCCACGATCACGCCGATCCCCTGAAATATCTTCAACTGGCCCGGATGACGGCCCTGCTCGATCACCTGGCGCTTGAGATCCGCATAGAATTCGCGTGCCTGAGCGAGCGTATCGTGATGGGTGAAGACGGCGTCCGCATGCACGGCCGCGAGTTGCTTGCCGGCGTCGGACGCGCCCGCCTGAAACAGGATGGGGCGAGCCTGCGGTGTACGCCCGACGTTCAGTGGCCCCTCGACCGAGAAATACTTGCCCTTGTGATTGAGCGTATGAAGCTTGGCCGGATCGAAGAACACCCCGCTCGCTCGGTCGCGCACGAACGCGTCTTCCTCCCATGAATCCCAGAGCCCCTTTGTCACCTCGAGATACTCGTCCGCGATCCGGTAACGCTCGTCATGTTCGGGATGCGCGGTGCGCGAAAAATTCCGTGCGGAACCTTCAAGCGGCGACGTCACGACGTTCCAGCCTGCGCGCCCCCGGCTCAGGTGGTCCAGGCTCGCGAACTGCCGGGCAACCGTGAACGGCTCGCTGTACGACGTCGACAGCGTTCCCACCAGCCCCACCCGCTCCGTGACGGCCGACAGTGCCGACAACAGTGTGAGCGGCTCGAAACGATTCAGGAAGTGCGGGATCGATTTCGCGTTGATATGCAGGCCGTCCGCCACGAACACGAAATCGAACTTCGCGGCCTCGGCCTGGCGGGCCACGCGCTTCGCGAAATCCGGATTGATGCTCGCATCGATTACCGCGTCGGGATGGCGCCACCCGGCGTAATGTCCGCCGGGACCGTGGATCGTCGCACCAAGATGAATCTGCCTGGAACGCCCGTTCTGCCGCACTGCCTGCGTTTCGCTCATGATCGAATAGTGGTTTGTTGTACTGAGATTAATGGTAAAGCCGATTCTTCTGCGCCGACTTCACCGGCGCCAAGGTTCGGGAAACATCGATTGCACCATGGGCGGCGATCAGTCGTCCGGCTCTGAAGCTCCCGTGATCGCCAGCGCTTTGGAATGATTCATTGCAAGAACTGCTCGTTGCCGATCAGGCCGATCTTCGTCGCGCCTTCGCGCTGGGCCGAGGCCAGCACTTCGGCCACCGCCTTGTAAGGTGCGGACTTGTCCGGGCGCAGCCGGATCTCGTCCTGGTCGGCCTCGGCCGCCACCGCGCGGAACTTCGCGTCCAGCGCGGCCCCGCCGCTCACTGCCGCGCCGTTCCAGTTGACTG